>Ga0209013_10000302_pt1 | contig 43164 bp, 35 predicted proteins | sample Cruoilmetagenom2_FD_187291 | JGI IMG/M metagenome (GOLD analysis project Ga0209013, IMG submission 187291) | Oil polluted marine microbial communities from Coal Oil Point, Santa Barbara, California, USA - Sample 2 (SPAdes) (version 2) | ecosystem: Environmental > Aquatic > Marine > Oil seeps ...
CATTAGGCAATGTGCCGCCTACAAAGTCCGCTGCATTGGCCGGATTTCCACCACTACCCGTAACAGCATAGTTAACCGAGGCCGCTCCAGATATATCACCCGTACGGCTTAGACTAAAACCAAAAACCGTCGTCCCAATGTTGCCTTCGTCAAGTGTTACCCCAGCGCCAATGGAAATCTGGCTGTCGTCATCTACAAAACTACTGGTACCAACTGCTTTTATTATCACAACGTTGGTACTCGGATTACTCAGAGTCACAGTCACCATCTCATCAGGCTCAATAACTGTATCTCCATTTGTGGTAACGGTAATATCCTGGGAAAGTGTCGTTGTCCCATCTAAAAATGTTAGTATTCCTCCGGTACCGTTCTCAATACCTCCGCTAATGGTATATTCAATAGTTGCATCTTCTCCAATAGGAGCAATATTGATAGTAACAGTAAAGTTAAGTGTAGTTACACCAATATTCCCTTCGGGGACTGGGGCAGGATCATTAATACTTGCAAGTGATTGCCCATACCCATTTGTAACAAAAAGCAGAAACAGCCCAAAAAACGAAAGTCCTTTTAAAAACTTTGTTCGGAAATCCCTTAATAAAAATTTATCTCTAAGGTTTACGACCATATTTTTCTTCATTGAATTCATAAAAATTCAAACCATAGCAGGTAATGCAGGTTAGGTGAAAAAGGGACCCAATAATACTAAAATTGTAGCCCTCAGACTAATAAAAAGGGTTAAAACTGACTTTTTCGGTTGAAATACTAAATCTATGCTTAATTCTCCTAAGATAATGCAGCCGATGTGGTTTCTGCTGCTGGCTCAATTTTCTTAACAAGTCCCTGTAGTACCTTCCCCGGGCCTACCTCTGTGAATAGGGTTGCACCATCCGAAACCATATGCTGTACACTCTGTGTCCACTTAACCGGGGCGGTAAGTTGGGAGATCAGATTCTGTTTAATTTCATCAACATTTAGAACAGCCGTGGTTGTAACATTCTGATAAATAGGACAGCTAGGTTTACTAAAATTCGTGTTCTCTATAGCCGCAGCCAATTCTTCCCTGGCAGGCTCCATAAGAGGCGAATGAAATGCCCCGCCCACCGGCAATATCATAGCTCTGCGCGCACCCGCTGTTTTTAAAGCCTCGCAGGCGCGATTTACCGCTTCTATTTCACCGGATATGACCAATTGTCCCGGACAATTATAGTTTGCGGGAACAACAATACCCTCTGTTTCTTCACAAATTTTTTCCACCACCTCATCTGCCAGCCTTAATACAACCGCCATAGTACTTGGAATAAGCTCACAGGCTTTTTGCATTGCAATTGCCCTTTGTGAAACCAATGATAACCCGTCTTCAAAGCTTAACGCTCCATTAGATACCAAAGCGGAAAATTCACCTAATGAATGCCCGGCAACCATATCCGGCTTAAAATCTTCGCCCATCATTTTACCTAAAATTACCGAGTGTAAAAAAATAGCAGGCTGTGTAACTTTTGTTTGTTTTAAGTCCTCAGCAGAACCCTGAAACATGATATCTGTGATGTTAAATCCAAGTATGTCATTGGCTTTTTCAAATAGTTCCTGAGCCAGGTTGGATTTTTCATACATATCGAGCCCCATTCCAGAGAACTGCGCCCCTTGTCCGGGAAAAATAAATGCATTCATTTTAATCTTTTTTTGGTTGAACAAAAATAATCATAATTGTGTTCGAAAAACTAATTTTCTTTAAACCAACCTGAATATTTTACATAATTATTGGCTATCCTGTCTATTTCACCCGAACTCAATTCCACGCTGATATCCTTGATCTTTTTAGCAGGCATTCCAGCAAAAACAGACCCTGCAGGCACATGGGTTCCGGCTATTACCACAGCTCCCGCTGCAATAATACTGTTGCTTTCTACTACACAACCGTCCATAATTATACTACCCATGCCTATTAATACATTATCCTTTATGGTGCAACCATGCACCAGGGCGTTATGACCTATAGAAACCTTATTCCCTATGGTCGTGGCATATTTTTGATAAGTGCCGTGTATTACTACTCCATCCTGCACATTAACTTTATTCCCCATGGTGATATAATTCACATCTCCTCTTACTACAGCGTTAAACCAAATGCTACATTGATCCCCCATGGTGACTTCTCCCACAATGGTGGCATTTTCTGCGATAAAACAATCCTCCCCTATCTGGGGCGTTTTACCATTAACTGTTTTTATTATCATAACAACTAGTAATCTTTTGGTACTGGTTAAAGCCCGGAAAGTTATTCAAAATACGACAATAATTGTTTCTTTTTAGAGGCGGAAACCAATAATTCTTTTCCGTTAGATACGATTACACTCCCCCCTTTACCTTTTCTATATTTTATGACCTCATTTACGTTTACGAGGAAAGATTTATGGATTCGGGCAAAAGGATAATCGGCAAGAGCCTCCTCAAAGTACTTTAAAGTCTTGCTTACCAGTAATTTTTTATTTTCAAGGTAAATTTCAGTGTAATTGTCATCGGCCTTACAATAGAGAATATCCGAAATATTTAATACCAAAAATCCATCTTGCTGTGGCAGTGTTATTTTACCTTCAGCCTTATTCAGTTTTGATTTTAGAATCCGGTCCTCAAAGGCATTTTCCTTTTCTTTTATCTCAGCCACATAGGAAACTGATTTAATAAGTTCATCAATGTTAATTGGCTTCATTAAATAATATGCTGCATGATTGTTTAATGCTTCCAAGGCATATGAATTATAAGCCGTTACAAATACAGTTTCAAAAGATCTTTCCGGCATTTGATCCAATAGATCAAATGCGTTTCCATAAGGCATTTCCACATCCAAAAACACAACATCCGGCTTTGTCGTTGCAAGAAGCTCTAACCCTTCCTTTACACTGGCCGCCTCACCTAGCACGTTTACATTTTTACAATATTTATCCAGGTAATTGCGCAAAATTTCCCTGCTACTGCTTTCATCCTCAATAATAACCGCCTTTAGTTTCATACCACCTTTCTTAATGTTAAGATCACTCTGGTGCCAGTCGTATCTTTGTTCAGGTCCTTTACAGAAACCATCACTTTATCTTTATACATAGAATTGAGAATAGCGATTCGTTTTTTAATATTCCCCATGCCTTTAGAACTTTGGTTTTTCTGATTAGTTGTTTTTAACTCCCTTGACCTTTTTCTTCCTATCCCATTGTCCGTAATACGAATTTGAATTACATCTGCTTCTTCCTGTTCTATTTCAATGTTTAAAAATCCCTTTTCTTCCTTATATCTAAGTCCGTGCCAAATGGCGTTTTCTATATAAGGCTGAAGTAACATTGGGGGGATTTGAAAAGCCTCAGTATCAATCTGTTCATCCAAATTTATAGTATAATCAAACTTCTCCGGAAAACGTGAATGTTCCAGTTTCACATACAGTTCTAATAGCTCCAATTCCCTTGAAAGTGAAATAAAATCTTCTTCAGAATTTTCTAAAACGGATCTCATCAATGTTGAGAATTCGCTTAAATACCGGTTAGCACTACGCTCGTCATTTTTAGCAATGTAATTATTTACCGAATTCAAGGCATTAAAGATAAAATGCGGATTCATCTGGGAACGTAATGACTTTAGTGCCAATAAATTATTAGCATATTGCTGTTGCCTGTTACTCCTGTAAAAAAAGTAGGCGGCCAGGGCAGTAAGCACCATTCCCAGTACCAAAGAATAAATTATCCATTTTTGCCTTTTATTACTTTCCATGGCCAATTGTTGTTCTGTAACTGCCAGATCGTATTTACTCTGCGTAAGTTCCCTTTCCTTTTCCAGGCCGGTAATTCTACCCTGACTAGCGGCAATTTCTCTGTTAAATCTTGAAGCCCGGGAAATTTCCTGCTCTTTTCGAAGATAAAGCGTATCCACTATAGCAACATATTTCTGATAGGTTTCAAAGGCTTTTGAATAATCGCCCTTATCCCTATATATTTCAGAAAGTTTTCGGGTGGCATCTTTCTGCACTATCAGGTCATCTTCAATATTTGCTTCTTTAATACTCTCTTCCAAATAGGGTATGGCTTCATCGTATTTATCCTGAGCAACATAGGCATTGGCAATCTTATAATTAATCTGTTGTGAAGTAATAGAATCAGCTTCGTTGGGAGCTCCTTCTGATTTGGCAACTGTACCCGGTAGCGACTGTAGTTCATTCAGGCTTTTCTTTCTCAATTTTATCTCATCGTCATACTGATTTTTTTTATTATAAAAATCTGCAACTTTTTCCTTTTCCTGAATGGCTCGAGCCGGAGCCTGTTGACTGGAAAGTTCGAGTGAATTACCATAATAACTTTCTGCTTCTTCAAGTCTGTTAGCCTGAGCATAAGCATCGGCAATTTTGGAATTTAAGTCGGGTATTTTTGGGCTAACCTGATTTTTTTTAGCAACTTTCAGGCCTTCCTCATAATAGGCTATTGCCTTATTAGTTTCACCAAGCCCCTTGTATACATCGCCTAATAATTCATACAATTCAATTCTTTGATAGGGCACCAAACCCTTTATGTCCTCAAGAGGATGTAATACAGCTGCGGCATTTTTGTAATCCTTTGCTTGTATGTAGGCCTTCCCGAGTAACAAAGTTGTCCTGGATGTTTTACTGACTTCCTGAGCGTCCTTAAAATTAGAAATAGCCAGATCGTATTGCTTGTGATATTGATACACCTCTCCCAAATTTGAAAGTGCCAAAGCAAGTTCCTGCTTATTAGCATTTTGTCCGAGACTTCCAATGGCCTGGGCTATAAAATCTATGCTTTTTGCAATATCAGTCTTCTTATAAAAATTAGCTGAATCCAGATTAACCATATAGGCCGTTTCTCGGTTAGCAGATTCTTGTTCAGAATCTTCAGCCTTCTTTTGAGACTGTGAAAAGCCCATAAAAAGGATAAGGGAAAAAACTATAAACAGGTACCTTTTCTTTTGCATGATTTGCATTTATAGGGATAAAATTACTTGATTTATACGGTATTAAAAAATACCCTTATTTCTAATCCTGGTCTGTTTATCCTTGATTATTAGGCTTTACGCAATCATTGTACCACTTCACTCAATAAAGGGTTCATTTCACTCATTTCTCATTTTTTGTGAAAAAGTTCGGGCCTACATTTAGCTAATAATTATCATTAAAAAAATAACATTATGAAAAATTTAAAACACACTATCGGTCTTATACTTTTAAGTCTGACACTTGGTACGGCATTCGGTTATGCCCCACTAAGCAAGGAGGAAATAAATAACATCGAGACGGAAAAATTTTTAATTGACAAAAAAGGTAAGGATAACAACACTGTAAAAATTGCACTACTGTTAGATACAAGTAATAGTATGGATGGGTTAATTAATCAGGCCAAAGCTCAGTTATGGGATATTGTGAATCAGTTCTCCTATGCGAAATGCGGGAATGGACACAGGCCTAATCTACAGATTGCGCTTTACCAATATGGAAATGACGGACTTTCTTCAAGGGAAGGCTATATTCAACAGGTTATAGGGTTCAGTAGCGATTTGGATGAGATTTCCGAAAAGCTTTTTTCATTAAGTACAAATGGTGGCGAGGAATACTGTGGTGAAGTTATTCAAACTTCATTACGGCAGTTAGACTGGGGAAAAAATCCTGATAATTTAAAAATGATATTTATTGCAGGAAATGAGCCTTTTACCCAGGGGAAACTTAATTACAGGGACGCTGCGGCCAATGCCAGAGAAAAGGAGATCATTGTAAATACTATATTTTGCGGTAACTATCAGCAAGGCATTAACACCCATTGGAAAAAGGGTGCTACCCTGACAGGAGGAGAATATATTGCGATAGATCATAACAAACAGATTGTTCATATAAATACTCCTTATGATGATGTTATCATTAAACTAAATTCAAAATTGAACCGTACTTATATTTCTTATGGTGCCATGGGAAGTACAAAACTGAAATTACAGTCCCAACAAGATAACAACGCCATGGAATTGGAAGAGGCTGTAGCTGTGAAACGGGCTGTTAGTAAAAGCTCAGGGATGTATAAGAATTCGTCATGGGATCTGATAGATGCAGCTGAAGATGATGAATTTGATGTATCGGCAATAAAAAGGGAGGAATTACCCAATGCAATAAGAAATAAGTCGGAGGCAGAGCTTACTGCGTTTATAAGTGAGAAAAAGGCAGAAAGAACCAGGATTCAAAAGGAAATACAGCAATTAAATGCCAAACGGGAGATCTATATTAGCGAACATGCCCAGCAAGAAAAGGGAGAGCTTGAAAATGCGATGTTAAATGCTATAAAAAGACAAGCGGCCGGGAAAAAGTTCAAATGGGAATAAACTAAAGTTATAAATTTTATTAAAAGTGGGTTTAACAGAATACGTTGTTAAGCCCTTTTTTAATTTGCACCAGGACAGAAACAGTCATATCTGTTTTCCCTGACCGGACCAAAGTCATAACCCAGGGTAATCTGATGAAACCCCCCGTTATCTAATCTAATATCCCCGGATTGGTAAGAATAGTTATAGGAGAACATAAATCTGTTATAATTAATGCCTACGATTGGAGTAAACAATTGAAGTCTCTGTTCACCAAAAGTACCATCAACCTGGAATTGAGCACCATCAAAACTCCTTCTGTAAGAGAGACCTGCCCAAATCGTACCAAAGCCTAATTCTCTATAAACCTTAGCATTGATATCCACAGTTTTCTCTTCAGTAAATTCTGTTAATTGAAAGAGAATAGAAGGCTCATATTTCCACAAGTTTTTACCAAATACGTAGCCAGCATTAATCAAATACCTTCTTAAATTATCAAATTCAATGGCTGTATAAAGGTCTCGTCCGGTACCCAAAAGGTTTAAGACTGCGAAATTTGAATAGAATTCCATATAGTTATATGACATCCCTAAATCCATATTGAAATAACCTACGCTATTTTTTCCACCTGTAATAATAGGATCGGGGATAACCGACCTGAATTCTGATTCATCAAGACTACTTTGAATAAAACCTGCACTCAACCCGAATGACAACTGATTTAATATCCTGATTTCTGGTCCTAATTGCAAATGATGAGCGTAAGTAAGCTTGGCACCTGTTTGAGAGTGATAACCATTCGCATCATTAAAAATGATCACCCCTACTCCACTCGAGCTCTCCGGAATTCGGTAATTTGCGCTAAGTGTCTGTAAACTTGGAGCCTCATCTACGCTAAACCATTGTTTTCTGGCCGTGAGTCTTATTTTACCACCATCGCTAATACCTGCCATAGAGGGGAATACCAAATAATAATTGTCCGCCAAATAATCAAAATACACAGGAATACCTTCCTGTGCGGTCAAAGAGCTGGAAAAAGCCACATATGTAAATAAAATCAACAGAAGTTTTTTCATCTAAGAATAGGGCGTGTTTAATGCAGTTTCTTTCAAATATAAAGTATAACGGATGAAATACAACATTATTATATATGTATAGGAAGGGAAAATGGTTGTATTTTTGCTGAAAACAAATACGATGAAAGAATACGTTATTACAGTAGTAGAAACTAACAACCCGGCCATTTTAAAATTTGAGACTAATCATTTTCTAACGAATGGTAGTAATTTCGAATTCAAGAATATAGATGATGCAAAAAATTCTCCGTTGGCTCAGCAATTATTTTACCTTCCATTTATTAAAACAGTATATATTTCAGGGAATTTCATAGCCCTGGAACGCTTTGATATAGTAGATTGGCCATCGGTTAAGGACGAGGTGGCACAACAGCTGGTTGAATATTTAAACGCAGAGGAACCTATTGTCAATGAAGAGGATGATAACAAGAAAGTGGCTGTTACCATATACGCAGAAATTACGCCAAACCCGGCCGTAATGAAATTCGTAGCAAATAGAAAAATAGTTCCTGTTATGTTTGAATTTAAAAATCTTGATGAAGCAAAAGGTTCTGATCTGGCTAAGAAGTTATTTCACCTGCCTTATGTTAAAGAGGTTTTTATGGATGAAAACTATGTTTCTATTACCAAATACGAGGTTGCCAACTGGGATGAGATTACCATGGAACTCCGTGAATTGATCCGAAATTTTATTGCCGATGGAAATGAAGTAGTCTCCAGTGATGAAGTTGCTGTTAAATCTATGGTCACATCTAAAGCACAAACAGAGAACGAAACCTTGGATATTACTTCGCAGGAGATCATTAATATTCTTGAAGAATATGTAAAGCCAGCAGTTGCCAGTGACGGCGGAAATATACTTTTTCAATCTTATGAGAAAGAAAGCAAAACAGTAAATGTTATTCTTCAGGGTGCCTGTAGCGGATGCCCTTCTTCTACCTATACACTGAAAAATGGTATAGAAACCATGCTAAAAAATATGCTGGGAGATAAGGTGTCTGAAGTGGTCGCGCTGAACGGATAATTTAGCATTAAATTATTGTCCCTTCCCTTTTTATTTGCTACCTTATCGTAACACTAAAAAGAAGTATTATGGCAGTTTTAAAAGTTATTGAAATTCTAGCAAATTCGAATGAAAGCTGGGAAGATGCTACAGAAAAAGCGGTTGCTCACGCGTCAAAATCCGTCAATAATATACGTTCCGTATATGTAAATGAACAAAGTGCAACAGTTAAAGATGGCAAAATAGATGACTATCGTGTTAATGTTAAAATCACTTTTGAAGTGAAGTAAACAATCTTAAAAAATTAAAAGCGCCTATATGGCGCTTTTTTTATGCTCTTTAATAAGTAGTAACTTTGCGCATGGCCAATTTCAGAACCACGATATTTTTACTTTTAATTACTTTAAATGGCTGTTCTCAAAAAAAAGAAACCATGTCATATAAACATACCAATGCCCTGATAAATGAAAGCAGCCCATATCTGTTACAACATGCTCATAATCCGGTAAACTGGGAACCCTGGAGTGATGATGTTCTGGAAAAAGCCAAAAATGAAAATAAATTAGTGCTTATAAGTATTGGTTATGCTGCCTGTCATTGGTGCCATGTTATGGAAAAAGAATGCTTTGAAGATGAAGAAGTGGCAAATTTGATGAACGAACATTATATCAATATAAAAATAGACCGGGAAGAGCGCCCGGATATTGATCATCTTTATATGGATGCAGTTCAAATGATGACGGGAAGAGGCGGATGGCCATTAAATGTAGTTGCCTTACCGGACGGGCGTCCATTTTGGGGAGCCACTTATGTGAAGAAAGATGATTGGATGAAGGTTTTAAAAGAACTCACAAGGCTATACAAGGAACAACCCGAAAAAATAAATGGATATGCCAAAGATCTGGCTGAAGGGATTAAAGCAATTAATCTTATTGAAGTTGGTGCCAATTCCCAGATTTTAACTGAAGATCAATTAGATGATTCGGTTAAAAAGTGGTCTCGTTATTTTGATCATAATTATGGGGGTTATAACCGGGCTCCAAAATTTATGATGCCTGGCAACCTTGATTTTTTATTACATTATGCAATTACCAGAAAAAATGAGGACCTCCTGGAATACGTCAATTTATCACTTACGAAAATGGCTTATGGAGGAATTTTTGATCATCTGGGGGGTGGTTTTTCAAGATACTCCGTGGATGGCAAATGGCATGTCCCTCATTTTGAAAAAATGTTATATGACAATGGCCAATTAATAAGTTTATATTCCAAGGCATACGCCGTAACCAAAAACCCACTCTATAAGAAGGTCGTGGAAGAAACTATTGCATTTGTAACCACGGAGCTTATGGATAGCACAAATGCATTCTATGCTTCACTGGATGCCGATAGTCTAAACGAAACGGGGGAGTTAGAAGAAGGTGCATTTTATGTTTGGCAGAAAGCAGAACTACAAACGCTCCTCGCTGATAAATATGAACTTTTCAAGGACTATTACAACATAAACGATTTTGGGCTTTGGGAGCATGGTAACTACGTATTAATAAGGGATGAATCAGACGAGGCAATAGCTAAAAAACACAAACTTTCTGTTGCTGAAGTCAATGAAATTATTTCTGATTGTAAACAAATATTAAATAAGCTCAGGGAAAATAGAAATCGCCCCAGATTAGATGATAAAATCCTTTGTTCCTGGAATGGATTAATGCTAAAGGGATTGACAGATGCCTACAGGTTTATCAAAAATGATAATTATCTGGATCTGGCTTTAAAAAACGCCTCATTTATTAAGGAAACATTTATAAAGAAAGATGGCAGCCTGTACCATAATCATAAAGATGGTAAAAGCACCATCAATGGTTATCTGGAAGATTATGCTTCGGTGATAGACGGGTTTATTGGACTTTATGAAATAACCTTTGAAGAAGGTTGGCTTGATGAGGCAAAAAAATTATCAGATTATTGTATTGCTAATTTTACGGATGACAGTAGCGGTTTGTTTTTCTTCACTCCCAAACAAGATTCATTTATTATCAGAAGAACTATAGAAATGGCAGATAATGTGATCCCATCATCCAATTCTATTATGGCTAAAAATCTATTTAAATTATCCCGGTTTTTTCCTGATGAGAATTATGAAAACATTGCGCAACAAATGGTTGTGAATCTGCAGCAAAGTTTTGAGAAAGATACGGCCAGTTATGCCAATTGGCTTCATCTGGTATTGTATTTTCAAAAACCTTTTTATGAAATAAGCATAGTTGGGGAAGACTATATGAAAACAGCTAGCGCCATGCAAAAATCCTATTTACCCAACGTCGTATTTGCAGGTGCTAATGAAGAGAGCGGATTATCACTCATTCAGAACAGATTTGTGGCCAATAGTACACTTATTTATCTCTGCGAACATGGTTCTTGCAAGTTACCAACTGAAGATATGAATCATGTTTTAAATCAGCTTAAATAGAATTCTCAAATTTATTGCCTTCTTATATCAAAAAAAATTGAAATTATTTTATATAATTGTGCATAAAATATACCCTATGAAAGATATATCTAATTACGATCAACATCTACAGAACGCCATAAATTGGTTTTGGGAGTTTATTCCGGGTTTGATCACAGCTATTATTATTTTATTAGTTGGTTTGTGGTTTATAAAACTAATTAACCGTCTCGTACGCAAATTTTTTGATAAGAAACATTACGATCTGGCACTGGAGTCTTTTCTAATGCAATTGATTAGCGTAGGTTTAAAGGTGCTTCTTTTTGTTGCTGTCGTTACGCAGTTAGGTGTGGCATCTTCTTCCTTGCTTGCGGTTTTAGGATCTGCGGGTCTTGCCATTGGATTAGCACTGCAGGGCTCTTTGGCCAACTTTGCCGGTGGAATTTTAATATTATTTTTCAAGCCCTTTAAAATTGGAGATTTTATTACCGCCCAGGGCATAGACGGTACAGTAAAGGAAATCACTATTTTCACTACCAAATTAAACACATTTGGTAATCAGGTGGCAATTATTCCAAACGGACAACTCTCTAACAATAACATCATCAATTACAATGCAGAAAAAACAAGAAGGGATAAAATTGATGTTGGAATTAGTTACGGTTCCAATATTAAACAAGCCAAAGACATTCTCCTGGAAATATGCAGGGAACAAACAACTATATTCAAAGATCCCGAACCCCAGGTTTTTGTGGGCGAATTGGGAGATAGTTCCGTAAATCTCACCCTGCGTTTTTGGGCTAAAAATGAAGACTTTTGGGCAGCTCATTTTTTTGTGCTCGAAGAGCTCAAAAGAAGATTTGACGAGGCAAATATTGAAATTCCGTTTCCACAAAGAGTGGTACACAGGCCGGATTAATATTTATACCCATTTTGTGCGCGTTTAATTAATCGGAATTGTTTTATTTTTTGCTTTGAATGACAATAAAGTCTTTTAAATAATCTGGTTCAAAATAAGCGGTGTTTTCAAAGTTATTCGCCCTGAATGCCTGATAGGAGAATTGACACATTTCTTTAGCTGAAGGCACTATAGAATCATCAAAAATAAAATTTGGATGTTCCAAACTTTCCCTACACTTAACTGCTCCGCTTCCAATAATAAATACTGGTCCTTGCTTAGCAAATTGGGCAAATGAATCTGGTTTAACCTCTTCGACTATGGTTTCCCTTACCTGCTCATAGTTTGTGTTAAACACAGCAGAATAGACTTCCATGCGCCTGGCATCCAGAACAGGAATCACAAGGCCATCCTCTAATTTAAGCTGAGAAGCCATACTCGCTAAAGTGGATATCCCTATAAGAGGAAGGTCTAAGGCAAAACAAAGCCCTTTCGCCGCTGAAACACCTATCCGCAGGCCGGTATAAGATCCGGGGCCTTTACTCACGGCTATGGCATCGAGATCATCGGTTGCTATGGAAGCCGCATCGAGAGATTCCTTTATAAAAAAGTGTAAATCCTCAGAATGCGAATAGGATGCACTATCCTGTTCCCTTAATGCAATCATACGACCTTCTTTACCAATGCTTACAGAACAATTGGTGGTTGCAGTCTCAATATTTAGAATTATTGCCATAACTGTGCAGCAAATATAAAAAGACCTGTCGGGCTTTAACAACACAACAGGTCCAAACAATAATATATTTTATCTTTAATCTATTACAATTGGAAGTCCAAAGTAGAATTCCAATACTTTAATTCTAAAAACGTAATCGTATTTGGTGCGAATCACCTCAGCCTCCGCATTGTCCACTCTGGCCTGCGACTGGCCATAATCAAATGAGTTCATAATACCAACATCAAATCTTTCTTTAGAATAATCCAGCGCCAATGTCCTCGCTTCCCGGGTCTTAAGGGCGGCCTCATACGCTTTAGAACTATTAATAACATCTACATAGGCCTGATTTATATTTGTTTCCAGTTCCAATTTATTCTGCTCCAGGTCCAGTTGTGCCTTTTTTACATTTATTTCAGAACGTTTAATGTTATTCCGAGTACTAAAACCGTTAAAAACAGGAATACTTATTTGTGCTCCAAAGGCGATACCGTCATTAATCCATAGCTGTTCTTTGAAGGGGATTACCTGCCCTGTTATTGGGTCAAGAAATTGATCAGAATAACGTGTATTATAATTAATAAAAGCGTCTAGTGATGGATAGGCTGCACCTTTGGCTAAAGCTAAATCTTTTTCTGCCAAATCCACATTGGTCTCGAAAAATTTGGTCTCATACCAGTAGGTCATGGCTTTATCAAAAATAACCCTAGGAGAATTTTTCAATATATCTGCAGCAGGAACCTCAAATTCAGCATCTGAAATATCAAAGTTTTCATAATCTGTTATTTGCAGTAACTGTGCCAAATTAATTCGGGAAATAAGAACTTCGTTTTCAGCATTAATAATTTGCTGCTCCCGGGTTGCCGCAGTGGCTTCAATTTCCAATAAATCTCCTTTGGCCACCACACCAGACTCAACTAATTCTCTAGTTTTATTTAAGTCCTGTTCGGTAACAGCATATAGTGCTTTTGCCACTTTCGTCGCTTCCTTATTGGACAAAATTCTTAAATAATTTATAGCCACATTTAAACGAATATCGTTTACCAGGTCGTCCAAACGGTATTTGCTTCCAATTGCGTTAAGTTTAGCCCTGTTAAGCCTGTGAATATTTCTCAATCCATTAAATAAATTCACTGATGAGGTAACACTTCCGGAAGACGTAATTTGGGTCGTATTAACCGGTTGATTATTTGTTGGGTCAAAAGACAGACCAGTATTGCTTTGTCCATTTAACATTCCATTTAAATCAGGAAGAAAAGCCCCAATAGCATCCGATTTATCAATCGTAGACATTTCCAGGTCCAATTCGTATTGTTGAATGGAGAGGTTATTTTCTACCGCGTAAGTAACACATTCTTCAAGGGTCCATATCTTTTTCTGTGCTATTGTCATTCCAATCGCACATAGGAATAATAGTGCAGTTAGTTTAAATTTCATCTGTCTTTTTTTGATAATTATAATTGATTGACTATTCTTATTTACGTTAATTAATCTTCTTCTTCACTTTCCTCTTCGTCTTCTTCTTCACCTTTTTTAATCGGCTCTGTTTTATTCCAGATTTTTACTTCATCTTCTTCGGTTATGCCTGAGATAATTTCCACGTTTACCCCATCGGAAATTCCTATTTCAACTTCTTTGCGCTCAAATTTCTGATCCCCAACGACAACTTCCACATAGGGTTCATCTGTTTCCTTATCAAATTGCAGGAGTGCTTCAGGTATTACCATTACACTGTCTTTTTTCTCAAGTACCAGTGATGCATTAGCACTATATCCCGCCCTGATCATAAAATCTCCTTCCACAACCACATCTCCTTCTATTTTAAACTGTACGGCACCTGATTCTTCTATTCCTTTTGGTGCGATGAACTTTAACTTAGCTTCAAATTTTTGATCTTCTATGGCTCCCAAGCTAATTTCAAGGGGCATCCCTATCTCCAGTTTCCCTACTTCCCCTTCATCAACCTTTCCTTCAAAAATCATCTTGCCCAAATCGGCAATGGTAGCAATGGTTGTCCCGTCATTAAAGTTATTGCTCTGAATTACCTGATCTCCTTCCCTTACCGGAATTTCCAACAATGTGCCGGCAACGGTTGCCCTAATGTTGGTATTTGCACTTGATGAACCTCCGGCAGAACCTCTTCTAATAATCTGATAATCTGCACGAGAATTGTCCAATTCCTGTACAGCCTGATCATATTTTAATTGCAAGACGTTAAAGTCCTGACTCGAAATAACCCCTTTGTCAAAAATGGCCTTATTTCTTTTATATTCAATTTCGGTATTATTTAAAGCAATTTCAGCATTCCTTACCCTTCCACGTGCCTGATTCAAGGATTGCTCATTGGGTACCACTTTTATAATGGCAATTAAATCGCCCGCCTTAACCCGGGCGCCTTCTTCCAGATAAATTGTTTCAATAATTCCAGAAATTTGAGGTTTGATCTCAATCTCATCCTCAGGGATTACTTTACCTGTGGCTACCGTTTTCTTTTCAATATTTGAAATAAATGGCTTTTTAGTTTCATATGTAATGGCTGATTTGCTATTGGATTTTATAAAAAAAGCAGCAGCCCACAATGCTCCGAGCCCCAGAATCCCAATCAATACATATTTTACAATTTTATTCATCTTAATCTAATGTGTTAGTGTATAGTTAATGGTTTTGTTTATTCTTCTCTTAGTGCATCTATGGGCTTAATACTCACAGCCCGCTGCGCAGGAATTGAACCTATTAGTGTTCCCAATATTATCATAATTGCCAGAGCTCCCAGGACGTATGGTATAGGAACTGTTGGATTCGTATATGGAAAATTGATATCCTTAGTGAGGTAGTTGATCAAACTTAAAACCCCTGCCCCAAGTATAATGCCCACAATACCAGCAATCATAGTAAGAAATACAGATTCTAAAATAATCAGAGAACGTACTTCCCTGGGGGTAGCTCCTAATGCCCGGCGAATTCCCAATTCCTTGGTTCTCTCCTTAACGGATATCAACAGGATATTACCAATTCCAATTACTCCGGCAAGAATGGTTGCAACGCCTACTATCAGAGATAAAAAGGTAATCCCGTTGGCAAATCCCATAATTTTATTAAAAATTTCACCAAGATTAAAAGCACCAAATGCACGTTCATCCTCAGGATGTACCCTATGTATACTTCTTAAGACAGCCTTAATGTCCTTTTCAACCTGAATAACGTCGGCATCGTCATATGCGGCTATTGTAAAAAATTGAACATCTTCGCCGGTATTGTAAAGTTTTTTGAAAGTTGTAAAAGGAATAAAAATATCTCCATCTGTCCCAAATGGCGTTGTTTGAGTGAATTTATGAACCCCAACTACCTGAAAATAAATATTTTCCACCCTGATATAAGCCCCAATAGGATCTTCATCCTTATCAAATAATTCCTGTTGGGTGCGATCCCCAATTACACAAACTTTTCTCGCCTGAACAATATCTTCATCGTTTATAAATCTTCCGTTATCATAAATTTTCTGAGTGGCAATCTTAGCTATTTCCGGAAAGTACCCATATACTGCATAACTATTAGATTTAATTCCCCGTACCGTCAGAGCTGATGCTCCGCCGAAAGCTCCTTTGGTATTTACCGGCGCTATGTATTGTATTTCAGGAATCCTATTTTTTAAAACCTCGGCATCTTTAACTTTTATCCGTAGTGTTCTCCCTGTTTTAAAACCTGCGTACGGCATACTGGTACTTTGAGACCAGGCCCAAATACTGTTTTTAGCTACAGTTTCAAAGTTCTTTTCAAATCCGTTATCCATCCCTTTTGCCGCACCAGCCAAAGCAATGTAGATAAATATACCCCACAGTACTCCTATGACTGTAATTATAGTCCTGGTTTTATTCTTACCAATAGACCCGAAAATTTCCTGCCAGGTATTTTTGTCAAAAAGAAATCTAATACTATTCATCTCGTAACGCTATTATAGGTTTAATGCGTGCTGCCCTTTTGGCCGGAATATATCCCGCAATTGCACCAAACATTATTAAAAGAAGAGTAGCAAATATTGCCACGGCAGTATTTATATAAGGATTGGTAATGAAATAATCCTCAGCCAAACTCTCTCCTAAAGAAGTAAGTAGTGCAATTCCAATTAGCATTCCCGTAAATCCCGATACAGTTGTAATAAAAACCGATTCAAGTAAAATTGTACTGATTACCGCTTTTGGAGTAGCGCCTAAAGCTTTTCGGATTCCCAATTCCTTAGTGCGTTCCTTAACGACAAACACCATGATATTACTTATCCCTATAATGCCGGCAATTATAGTCCCAAAAGCCACAAAAGCCACTATAATTTGCAGTACACGTGCAAACTGTTGATTTTGCTGTAATTGATCTGCAACGTTTCTGATGAAAATTCCATTTTGATCTTCCGGATCTATGAATTTCTTGTCTTTAAAAAACTTATCCAGACTACGTTCAAAAGCCATGGCTCCCATATATCCCATTTCCGGTTTAAAGGCCACAACCATCTGGTCTATTTTATCTGTGTTTTTTTCAATAAGCTGGAGCGTTGTATAAGGGACATATATGCCACGTTCTTCCCTGTCGCCTCCATCGTCCTGAAAAACGCCTATTACTTTAAAAACACTTCCACCAACATCCAAATATTTGCCAAGCGCATTTTTAGATCCAAAGAGGTCCTGTTCTACTAAACGCCCAATCACTGCATGCTTTGTCTTCTTTTTAATATCTTCCACATTTAGGTACCGGCCTTTCATAATAATTGTCTTCTCCGCAAATTGGTGGCCCCAATCTACCCCTGTGGTGTTATAATTATCCGATTCTTCCTCGAATTTCACCAATCTGCTTCTTGTAATCCTCGGGGTTACATATTCCAGAAACATTGGGAAATTCTTTTTAATATCAGCCAGGTCGCTATTTTCAAATTCAATTCGCCTCATTGATTTATACCCCTTATACGGGAGTGTAGTTTTTCCGGGAAAAAGATAGAGTACGTTAGTGGCGTCTTCCTGGAAAAATTTGTCGAAGGTGTTAATTAGCCCGTTTCCAAGACCAAAAAGTGAAACAAAAATTAGTATCCCCAGAGCCACTGTAAAACCTGAAAGGAAAGTCCTAAGTTTATTTTTTTGAATAGTTTCAAATATCTCGTTCCAGGTGTCTCGGCTAAACATACGCTGATGCCCTTACTTGCTTAACTTTTTTATCTTCAACAATAACACCATCTTTAAGGTAAACGATTCGTTTACACATATGGGCTATATCATCTTCATGAGTTACAACTAAAATGGTATTTCCCTGGTCGTTAATTTTCTGAATTAAATCCATGACTTCATAAGAGGTAGTACTATCCAGGGCTCCTGTAGGTTCATCGGCAAGAAGTACTTTTGGCTCTGAGGCCATAGCCCTGGCAATGGCAACTCTTTGATTCTGGCCTCCTGAAAGTTCACTAGGTAAATGAGTAGCCCACTCCTTAAGGCCCACCTGGTCCAGATATTTCATTGCCCTTTCCTGCCGTTCTTTTCTTGGAACTCTCTGATAATATAAGGGCAAGGCCACATTTTCAAGTGCGCTTTTGTAATTGATAAGATTAAATGATTGAAAAACAAATCCTAAGAATTTATTCCGGTAATTGGCAGCTTTAGTCTCATTAAGATTTTTTATCGGCACACCATCCAGTGTGTATTCTCCCGAATCAGCAACATCCAGCATCCCAAGAATATTCAATAGGGTAGATTTTCCCGAACCGGATGAACCCATAATTGCAACTAACTCTCCTTCTTCAACAGTAAAATTTATCCCTTTTAAAACATGCAGGGCATTGCTGCCCATTTTATAGGATTTGTGCAAATCTTTTATTTCAATCATGGTTAGTGTCTTAAGTTATACTAATTCAAATCCGATAATAGGACAGGCAAGTTGTTAAAATGTTACAAATAATCTTCCAAATATTTTGTTAAAAAGCTATCCTCCAAACTCATCGGGCTTCACCTCATTCCATACTTTTATCTCATCCTCTTTTTCCAAACCAGACTTAACTTCTACATAAATTCCATCACTTATTCCCAATTCCACATCCCTTCTCTCGAATTGCTGATCTCCGGTAGAAATTTCAAGAAATGGCTTTTTGGTTTCAGGGTCAAATTGAACGAGCGCTTCTTTTATGGAAAGAACACTATCTGCTCTATCCAGTATTATTGATGCATTGGCACTTAGACCCGCGCGGATAAAGACCGAATCCTGTTTTTTTAATGTTCCCTTAATTTCGAATTGAATAGCTCCATTTTCCTCATTACCCTTGGGAGCTATATAATCCAAAATAGCATCAAAAGTTACATTTTCAAGAGCTCCAACAGTAATTTCCAATGGCAGGTCCTCCTTTATCTTTCCCACCTCAGATTCATCTACCTTTCCTTCAAAGATCATTTTATCCACGTCCGCAATAGCTGCAATAGTGGTTCCTTCATTAAAATTATTACTTTCAATGACCTGGTTGCCTACTTCTACAGGTACTTCTAAAACCATTCCGGTCACAGTAGACCTGATCAAGGTGTTGGCGGCATTTCCATAACCTTTAGTAGTTCCTGTTTTAACAATATCATATCTTTTATTTGCTGCACTATAGGATTGTTTGGCCTGGTCATAACTTACCTGTGCTCTTTCCAGATCAACTTTTGAGATTACCCCTTTGTTAAAAAGACTACTTTGCCTATCAAAATTTCGTCTTTGGTCATCTAATGATATTTTAGCCTCATCGATACTATTTTTGGCATCATTAAGTGCATTAAGATTTGGCACCACTTTTATTTTTGCCAGTAAGTCACCAGATTTTACAAAATCTCCCCCCTCAACAAAAATTTCCTCAATAACCCCCGAAATATTTGGTTTTATCAGGACTTCTTCTAATGGCAGTATACTACCGGTGGCTACCGTTTTTTTGATAATGGTCTGGGTAGAAGGTTTCTCGGTCTCATATACAATTGGATCTTGTTCATTCTTTTGATAGAGGTAATACATAGACCCTCCGAAAGCCAAAAAAATGACAATTAGAATGATAATAGTTACTGACTTTTTCATTTTTTATAGTTTAAATGATTGATGTTTCAAAATTATTCTGTTCTTAAGGCATCTATTGGCTTTACCTTTATGGCACTTTGAGCAGGAATAAAACCTGCAAGTAATCCTGACAATACCAGGATGAATAGCGCCACACTAACTACACCTAAGCTTACGCTAGGATTTAAAAACATATCCACCGGGCCATTAGCATCCAATAAGGCATTAACACCATAAATAAACAGAGCACCAATAATAATTCCCGTCATTCCGGATATAATTGTAAGAAAAATTGACTCCAATAGAATCTGCTTTTTAATAGACCAGGGATCCTCACCTAGTGCCCTGCGTATTCCTATTTCCTTGGTCCTTTCCTTAACTACAATCAACATAATGTTACTCACTCCGATTATTCCGGATAACAGGACTAAAATTCCCACGAAATAAGCGATAAAACTCATTGCTCCGAATAAGCTTTCTACTCTGTTATACTGTTCATATAAATCAAAATAACCAACTGCCCTTGTATCTTCAGGATGTATTTTGTGTTTGGTTTTCATTAAATTAACAATATCTTCTTTTTTACCGGAAATTGAAGTTCCGTCATGGGCCGTAATAGCCATCCAACCTACGTCATTGCCCATATTAAATGCCTGTGAAAAAGAAGTAAAGGGTACAAATATTTCTTTTTGGGCCTCTTCCCCATCACCATCATTACTCTTCTTCTTATAGGTCCCCACTACCATAAAATTCACCCCCTGAATCTTAATATAGCTTCCCATTACTGCCTCACCTTTATCATAAAGCTCGTTTCTAACTCCGGATCCAATAATTGCTATTTTCCGTTTTTCTCTAATATCATTCTGATTTATAAAACGTCCTTCTGTAATGGTCATGGGGTCCTGGTTGATTATCTCGGGATAGTCTCCATATACGTTATAAGCCCCTGTATTTAGACCTCTTACCACATTATTGTCATTCCCAAATCCACCTAATCGATTTCTGGGTGATATAAACCGTAGATTGGGTATATTATCACTTATGCTCTTTACATCTTCCACCTTAAATCGAAAACTTCTTCCAATAGGTAAGCCCATGTGAGCTTTTGTGGTACTGCGTGTCCACATAAACATGGTATTTGTAGCAATATCTCCAAAATCTGCTTTTATACCATTTTCAAGGCCTTTACCCGCAGAAAGTAAAATAATTAATATGAGTATGCCCCAGAAAACTCCAAAAGCGGTAAGCAGAGTTCTGAACCAATTAGTGGTCAGTACTTCTAAAATTTCTTTCCAGCGATCTCGATTAAACATAATCTCAATATATTATTCGTCTTTTAAGGCTTCAATAGTATGAATACTTGCTGCCCTCCATGCGGGAAAAAACCCTGCAACTGCTCCCGCAAAAATCAGGACCAAAACAGTAGAAATGGCAACATTAAAATTAACAGAAGGGTTAAGAATATAATCTACTTCAACATATGGACCCACTATTTCCAAAAGCCCCATACTAAAAATAAGACCTGCAAAACCGGAAATGGCTGTTACAAAAATAGATTCATGCAAAATCATTGCTACAATCGACCAGGGTTTTGCTCCCAAGGCTTTTCGGATTCCTATTTCTCTTGTTCTTTCCTTTACAACAATCAGCATGATATTACTTACACCTACAACCCCGGCAATGATTGTACAGATGCCCACAAACCAGAAAAAGAATTTAATATTTCCTGTGAGACTATAATAGCGTTTCGCTTCTTCCAAAGCACTCCATACCTGTATTGCACCGGTATCTTCTGGTGCAACTGTATGAACCTTCTGCAGATGTGCCTGTAAATTTTCCTTAAAAGCTACAGCCTGAACAACAGCCTGGTCAAAATTTTCCACCATTGGCATTGTGTAGCTCATATTATTAATTCGATCTCCCCCATTAAATACTCGCTGTGCTGTAGTTACAGGGATATAAATACGCTCTTCTTCCCGATCCTCTCTTTCTGAGAATATCCCAACGATTTTAAATAATACACCGGATATATTAATAAACTCACCCAGAGGGGTTTCTACGTCCTTAAATACATCGTGCTTAATTTTATTTCCTATAATGGCGACCTTGGCAGTATTTACTTCATCCTGGTAATTTAAAAATCTCCCTTCAGACATTTTTGCGTTTTCAATAAACTGAAAATCATAAGAAACGCCTTGTATCCCGTAGACCAAAGCTTCTTTTCCATAATTAACCGAGACATTTCGCACAAATACCCTGGGCGATTTGTATTCAACTTCATTTCCAAACAAAGCCAGGGAAGATTCATAATTTTCATTTTTCAATTGGATACTCCTACCCGGATTAAGTCCTTTAAATTCTTTGGACGTAACTCCTGGCCAAACCCATACACTGGTAGCTGAATCTTCTTCAAATTCATGGGCAATACCGTTTTGCATCCCCTGACCAAAACCCAATAAAATTACCAGTATAAAAATTCCAGAGGCCACAGATAGACCAGTAAGGAAGGTCCGTAATTTGTTTTTACGGATCGTGTCAAAAATTTCCTGCCATCTTTCCAGATCGAACATGGAGTTGGTTGATTAAAGAATGATGTAATAACTTCTAATAAATAAGACTTCCAGAACACGTAATTGTTACAGTTGGAATTGTAAAATAGTGTTAAATTCGAACCTATAGTCTTATGACCTCATTTTCCTGTAAACAAAGTAAAAAAGTACCCCTAACAAAATGTAAGGAAGTGCCATTAAATACACAATCCCATTATTAATACCTTCAGCCATAGAATTATCGTCCTGACTTTCGAGAACTGCCCTGCACATAGCGCATTGAGCAGTTAATAGCCTTGGCAATACAAAGAATAAAATTACAAGTATAAGGCCTTTAACTTTCAAGCTAATTATTTTTACATTAAGGTATCAAAAAATACAAATTTTTAATAATCATAATAAGGTGAAATCATTAAATAAACAATAACTCCCGTAACGGCTACATATAACCAGATAGGGAATGTAATTCTGGCAAGTTTACGGTGGCGTTCAAAATCTTTTAAGTATGCTCGGGCATATGTCTTAAGGACAAGCGGTATTATAACAATGGATAAAAAAATATGCGAAATAAGTATAAAAAAATAAACATATTTAATTACACCCACACCTCCATAAGATGTAGAATCTGCAGTCATATGATAAGCAATATACATGAGTAAGAAAAGTATAGAAAGGATAATACAAGCACTCATAATATTCTGATGTAAAACTCTTTTACCATTCTTAATAGCCCAAACGGCATAAATAAGTAAGACTGCTGTGAGTCCATTAATCGCTGCATAAATAGGAGGCAGAAATCCTAAAGGTTCAGAATTTGGGATTTTAACTCCAAATAAAACCGCTACCACAAAAGGAACCAAAATTGATATTATAGTAATTAACTTATTAAACCTCCGCTCCTCTGCTGTTTTGTTTAGTTTATTCACTTAGAAGTTTTTTTATGTCTTCCTTTAAAATAGTAATCTCCTGTTTTTCTCCCTCTGTATTTTCTCCCTGAGATTCACTAATTGTTCCCCGGTAGTAAATAATTGGGTTTCCAAAATCATCAGTTCTTGAGCGGAGAAATCCATTTTTATCAACTAGTGCAAATAAGCCAGAATGTTCAAATCCACCAGGGACTCCTGAGTTTTCCGCAGCAAAAATATTAAAGCCAATATTTGCAAGGTCATAGATTTCCTTACGGTCCCCGGTCATTAGGTGCCAATCCATATCATTTATACTATATTTTTCAGCATACTCTTTCAACACCTTTGGCGTGTCATATTCTGGGTTAATTGTAAACGAGGCCACACCAAAATCATCAAAATCCCTGAATTCTTCCTGGATTTCAACCAGATTGGAATTCATTACAGGACAAATTGTAGGACATGTTGTGAAGAAAAACTCAACTATATATACCTTTCCTTCGTAGTCTTTTTGGGTAATTAACAGGCTATCCTGATTTAGAAATGCAAAATTTGGAACCTTTCTTTCCTCATTATTCAAATAGATAAAACCAAGTTTCTCATCATTTTCAGAAAGATTCATACGATCATGTTGGGTGATGGTACCTGTCTTTATGCGCTCAATGATTTTGGGAATAAATATGATACCAAAAACGAGGATAACAAGTGATACCCAGACGTAAGTATATTTATTTCTCATTAATTCTTTCTTTCTGCATTGTTCTTCTTAAGGGCCATACGGTACTCCGCTAAAATGATTTTGACGTCGTCTTCCATTTTATTGTTAAGTTCCGCAACAGAGGTGGCCTTAAAGCCATACTTGGTAGCCTCCTCTTCATCATCTGTTCTACCTCTAAGATTTTTTTTCTTGTCAATTATAAAAACATAATGGGTGCCTAAGTTTTCATCAAGACTTAGGTTTGTCTTTAGTGAATTGAAAACAGACCTGATTTCTTCATCTTCAATAAATACAAATTTCCAGTTCTTAATATCAACCAAATTACCAAGTTCTGCTCTTAATTCCTCAACTTTGGCCTCAGTTCCGATCGGCATAATCATAACCAATTGGAAGTCATTAAACTCATAGAAAGGTTTGTAAATTTTTTGATTCAGATTAAATGCATTGCCTTTTTTAAGTTCAACATTATTTCCCAAAAAACCCAAAACAGTAATCTTATTCTCGAAGGTAACTTTATCTATATTTTCAGGAATATCTAAAACCCCCTCGGTTAGTATAGGGAGTTTCCCAAAATTGTTCACCCCTGAGGCAAAAAACAAATAAGCAACCAGTGGCAAGATAAAAAGTACCACCAAGACGAATGTCTTTTTCATTGGTCATTATTTAGACATTACAAAAATAAAAAAGACGGCTGTTATACCGTCTTTAAGTGCTGTTAATTCCTTGTTAGAAATTCCAAGTTACGTAGCCATCTTTAAAGACATTATAAATATAGTCTGCCTCGAACAGGAGTATAAAAATAAGATAGGCCACCAAAAAAATTGGTGTCCATACGATAGCCCTTCGCAAAGAACTTTTCTCATCACGCAAATGCATAAAATCCCAGGCAATATAGTAAGCCTTAACCAGGGTTAGGATTATAAAAATCCAATTTAGAAGTTTCATCCCTAAAAAAGTATTGGTCGCCAGAATATGTGGTTTCGAAATCCCCAGCGCTACTTCTACTCCGGTAACTATGGTCAGAAAGACCAATACACCCCATATTTTTTGAGTGTTGGATTTAAACTTTATTAATCCTCTAAAAATCTCCAGCTTGTGTGCGTGTGCCATTCTAAATTGAGTTATATTAAATATGATATTCTTTTATTACTTCTTTGTTTCTTCTTTGCTTCTTCTTTAAACCAGATAGAAAAAGGTGAAAACAAATACCCAGACTAAATCTACAAAATGCCAATAAAGTCCTACTTTTTCGACCATTTCATAATGACCTCTTCTTTCATAAGTGCCCAGGATAATATTAAAGAAAATAATGATATTAATAATTACGCCCGAAAATACGTGGAAACCGTGAAAGCCAGTAATAAAGAAAAAGAAATCAGCAAAAAGCCGACTACCATATTCGTTCCTTATTAAATTAGCGCCCTCAACTACTAATTTTCCATCTTTGATCTTATTTAATGATTCTTCTCTTGTCAACAGTGTTTTTTCTCCTTCTGAGTCTATGGTTTCAGTTCTGATCAGGATGTTAGGATTTGATTTTAATCCTTCTACAACTTCATTAAGGGAATAAGAGGGAAGTGCTTCACCCTGGTAAAACCATACTCCATTTTTTCTTTCATGATCAACACGTTCTGAAGCTAATGTTTTTGAAAAATCTGATAACGCCGCTCTTTCACCAGTGTCTGCCTTTACAAATTGTAAAACTCTTCCGCCTCTTGTTTCTATCGCACCATAATCCCCTTTTATGAATGTAGCCCATTCCCATGCCTGAGAGCCCACAAAGATGGCCCCTCCGATAATTGTAAGGAACATGTAGATAATGGCCTTATTCTTCATCATCTTGTGACCAGCATCAACTGCAAGAACCATAGTTACCGATGACATAATTAAGATAAATGTCATAAACGCGACATAGTACATTGGGAAATTTCCATGAAAAAATGGAACGTGAGTAAATACCTCATCGGCTATTGGCCAAGTTTCAATAAACTTAAATCTAGAAAAACCATAAGATGCCAAAAATCCCGAAAACGTCAAAGCATCGGAAACTATAAAGAACCACATCATTAGCTTTCCATAACTTGCTCCTAAAGGTCGGTTTCCACCCCCCCAAACGCTTTTTTCTGTACTCGTTGCTACCGTAGAATCCATAAACAAATATATCGTGTTATAACAATAAAGGCAAATTTACATTTTTTTCAACACTAGAAAAGCCCAATTACAAATCAAATCAAATTTTGTCTTTATTTATTACCTAAAGAAGTAAAAAAACAGTATAAGATAGACCCATAAAAGATCTAAAAAATGCCAAAAAGTTGCCCCCAGTTCAACTCCCAATGTGTTCGTATCGGAGTATTTATTTTTAATGTTATTGTACAATACTACCAAAAGTGAAATAAGTCCTGCAATGACATGAACAATGTGCACGGCTGCAATTAAAAAAATGTAGGACATTGTAATATTACTGGTAGGACCGGTAAAATAGTAACCCTGGTTTATCAGTTGTGAAAATCCAGAGAACTGAATAAAAATAAACACAATACCGAGAAGCAATGTAAGCAACAACCATTTGGTGCCCAGGCTACTCTTATTTGCTTTAATCGCTTTACTTGCCATGATGTAGGTACCACTGCTAAGTATGATAATTACAGTACTATATAAGAAAGCTGATGGTAGTTCAAAGTCTTTAAGCCAATCTGCACGAGAACTACTAACGATATAGGCGCTGGTCCATCCAGCAAATCCCATAAGCAGACTCGCTATTCCAAACCACAGCATCATTTTCCTTGCCCTGGCATTCTTTTCTTTACTTGTCCCTTGTGTAAGATCCATATGAATTATAAAAATTTATCAATAACATAAACTATCTGCATAAGAGTTATATAGCTTACACTTATTAACATAAGTTTCCTCGCCGATTTATTATCTCTTTTTTCAAATAATCTAAAGCCAAAGACCAACATTACCAATCCCATTATAAGGATGATTATAGCAGCCGGAATAGATAAATGTAATCTCCCGGTTATTCCAAAAACCGGGATTACGGAGATGATTATCATCCAAATTGTATACATTATTATCTGAATTGCGGTACCCTTATCCTTTTTCCCGGTAGGTAACAATTTAAACCCCCCTTTTTGATAATCTTCATCCAGCATCCAAGCTAACGCCCAAAAGTGAGGGAATTGCCAGAAAAATTGGATCATGAAAAGTGTTCCCGGTTCTATCCCGAAGTTATTCGTGGCAGCAACCCATCCCAGCATAAATGGAATTGCTCCAGGAATTGCACCAATAAAAACTGATAAAGGTGTTTTTGTTTTTAAAGGTGTATAAACACTAGTATAAATGAATATTGATATGGCCCCAAACATGGCCGTTTTAGGGTTGAGTATATATAGGCTAACCACGCCCAAAATTGTCATCAGTATGGCAAGGGTCAGGGCTTTATTACTAGACATCCTACCCGCCGGAATGGGCCTGTTTCTAGTTCTATTCATCAAAGCATCAAGATCTTTTTCAATAACCTGATTAAAAGCATTTGATGCACCTACCATGCAGTAACCTCCAAATGCCAGCAGAAGAAGTGATAAAGGGCTCACCTCATAGGCCCCTAAAAGATAGCCGGCAAGAGATGAAAAGACAACGCTAAGTGCGAGTCTCGATTTGGTAATCTCCTTAAAATCAGCAAAAGTCAATAAACTTTTTGTATTGTTTGCCGTTCCAACAGCCGTCTTCATTTGAAATCCTTAATGTATAGAAAGCGAAGTAATATGTTCGCTTTTATGAGGTGGCAAAGATAAGACCCATTACATATTCCTGCAACGAAATATGTTTGTTTATATTATCTTTAAAGTCCTCACTAATAAATATATAAATCTATGGCCTTTTACAAAACCAAAGTTAAACTTCTGATCTTAATTTCATCATTTTGCATTTCGTTCTTATCTGCACAAGAGCAGGAAGTGGTTATTACCATTGATAAACTTTCAGACAACGTTTATATGCTTACGGGGCAAGGTGGCAACATTGGTATCTTCATAGGTCAAAAGCATGTCTTTATGATTGATGATCAATTTGATCGTTTGAGTGATAAGATAAAGGCTGCAATTGAATCACTTACTAATAAACCTATTGCATTTCTATTTAATACACATATGCACGGCGACCATACCGGAGGAAACGCGAATTTCAATAATGACCTTACCGCAATTGTAGCACATGACAATGTTCGGAAACGGGTTATGGCCAATAAGCAGAAAGAATTAGACGATAAAAAAATCACCCAAGAGTATTTCAATAAAATGCTGCCCGAGGTTACCTTTTCGGAGGACATAACCTTTTATGACGAAGGTGAAACTATCATGGCATTTCATGTTCACAACGCCCACACAGATGGGGATGCTATGGTCTATTTTGTCAATAATGATGTTATACATATGGGAGATACTTATTTTGCCGGGAGGTATCCCTATATTGATTTGAATAGTGGTGGTAGTTTACAGGGTTTTATTGATGCTCATAAGAAAGTACTTATGGTAATAGGTGATGAGACAAAAATAATTCCTGGGCATGGAAGGCCTTCCAATAAAAAAGAACTGGAAATTTATGTTAGCATGTTAGAAGATGTAAAGACCAGTATTATAGCCGCTATTGAGGCAGGAAAAAGCCTTGAAGAAGTAAAAACCGACATCAGTATTAGCGCGGCCTATGATAGTACCCATGGCAATGGGTTTATTAAGCCAGAAGTCATGCGGGAAATCTTCTATAAAAGTTTAAAGGGCGAATAATTTAGAACAGAAAAAAACCCTGCCATTCACTGGCAGGGTTTAAATATATTTCTAAATTTTCTGGTTATTGTAGTTTAAAGGTAATTGGAATACTAAAAGGTACCCTAACCGCTCTTCCTCTCTGCTTACCGGGAGTCATTCTGGGAAGTTTTTCAATAATTCGCAGTGCTTCTTTCTCCAGGTTTTTATCCGGACCTCTGTATCTAATATTTCCAATGCTTCCATCTTTCTGAATGGTAAACATAACATTTACTCTACCCTGAACGCCCATTTCCTGAGCAATTTCGGGATAACGGAAGTTTTTACGAATATGTTTTTGCATCATTTCATTAAAACATGCTCTTTTATCGCTGGCTCCTTCACAACCTGGAAATATTGGCACATCTTCAATTACTGCAAATGGAACATCCACGTCTTCTTCCATTTCATCAACATCAACATCTTCAACTTCTATGACCTCTTCTTCCTGACTTGTTTCCGTAGATTCAATAACAGTTTCTTCTACTTCTTCCTCATCCTCTACAACTTCAATTACTTCAGGAGCGGCAGGTGGTGGAGGTGGTGGAGGTGTTTTTATCTGTTCTGTCATGGGAACTTCCTCATCCAAATCATCCTCAACATTTAAAGAAATGTCATATTCACTAGATTTATCGTAAGTTTTCCATTCAAATGCACCCCATACAATTAACATTACAACAGCCAATCCTAAAACAAAATAGAGTCCACTATTTTTTCTTAAATCGGCTTTTGGATTCTTTTTTAGTTCCATCTTCTAAAATTTTAATATTCGCTAATTTAACTATTAATTTGATTAAAAAGCAATTAATCTTTCCATTTTAACTGCGTTTTACCCGAAAAAAGTATAATTATTAAGCCCGCTCCAAAAAAAGCACCAAGGCTATTAGCAAGGGCATCATATAATTCTCCACTTCTGTTCTGGGTAAATGTATCTTGAATTACTTCAATAACTATACCATAAATAATAACGATTAAGGTAGCAAAAATAATAGCTCTGGATAAGCTTAGATATCCTTTCGTCTGTTCTCTAATTAACAATACTCCCAGTATTGCAGCGACAAAATAGAAAAAGAAATGAACCAATTTATCCAGGTGAGGGATGTTTATTCCCCCAGTGTCGATGTCTTCAAATGAGGATAGGCTAAGTACAGTAATAATAACAATCCAGCAAATAAAGCCAATAGTAAAACCATAACGCTTAAACACCAATAAGCTCCTTATAATCCGCTTCACTCATAAGACTGTCTATCTCCGAGGCATCATTTGTCTTTATTTTAATCATCCAGCCATCGCCATAGGGATCTGTATTTACTTTCTCCGGTTCATCCTCCAGTAATTCGTTGAATTCAATGATCTCGCCGCTTAGTGGCAGAAAAAGATCAGAAACTGTTTTTACTGCCTCAACAGAACCAAAAACCTCATCCTTTTCTAAAGTTTCATCAAGTGTCTCTACTTCAACATAAACTATATCGCCAAGTTCCCCCTGTGCAAAATCTGTAATGCCAACGGTAGCGATATCGCCATCAATCCTTATCCATTCGTGATCTTTGGTGTACTTTAATTCGGATGGTATATTCATTTTATTTCGTTTTGTTTTGCCCGCAAATGTAGTAGATAATCTGTTGGTTTTCAAAAAAAACAGGCAGGATAAAAGACTTAATCCTATAATGAACGGATATCAAATGAAAACAATATCCAAAAAAATATTGTTTGCCCTCCTCTTCTAATAAACGTACAAAATCTCTTTAGTTACCAAAATTATATCGAATGGTAAACCCGGTATTGATGGTTGTTTGAGGAAATGCTGTAGAAACAGCGAACTGGGAGAATGAATAATCAAAAAAGAATAAAGCGTTAAGGTTTTTACTCAGGGCGTAGTCTGCTGTAAATTTAGTTGACAATAAATTCTGCCCAGCAGTTATCTGATTATTATCTAAGCTGAGATTTCTAATAATGGTAAGATTATCTCTTAGCGTAAAATCTGCCTTTAGGTTCAAATCGCCTTTCAAACGTTGCTTTTGCCCGCCAATGTTAGTTACAAATTTTACATCCTTAAAACGATATCCCAGTCCCACTGTATAATCCTGACCAATAATCTCTGTAAGCAAATTATTGTCGAAGCTAAAAGAATAAGCTCTGTCTGTACCTACTTCTGCCAGGATGCTTAGCGAACTTTGCATTTCAAAATCTACTCGTATTAAAGGATTAAACTGATCTGTAAGAACAACATTATTAATAATATTTTCCGGAAGATAATCTTGTGTTTCCGGATTAATTGGCGGAAGATTATCATTGACAAGCTGAGATCTTTCGAGGTTGGTTTGAAAAGTATTAATACTGTAAGCAGATCGGTAACCATGGCTCAATGAAAAGCGTTTAAACTTCTTCTTAAAAGATTTAATCCGCATTAACCCGGTATACTTAATATTCCAATTAGGGATAGGAATATCTCTAAAAGCATCTAAATTAACCCTATTTACATCCTGACCGGTGTAGGCGGCAAAGAAAGCGGGTAAGATCACGTCCTGACTTGTTGGGCCATATCTTAAAGGGTATCCATTCTCATCTACACCTTCATCCGGACTCGACCTGTCTGAGAATAACCTTTCTGATACAACAAGCCTATTATCTTTGAAGGTTTCAAAATTCTTTGATTCAAATTCATCACTTTTACTAAACGATGTGCCAATCATTATGGTAGATATGCTGAAGTTTCCAAAAGTGTTAGGTGTTTGCGCTAAATACTCGCCAGCGTTGATCTCAAAATTCTCCTGTAAACTACTTGAAAATTGCCTGTCTGCCAATAAATCAATAGTCAAATCCCGAACGGGTTGAGCTGTAGCTGTAATGTTCAGCTGTTTGTTTGTTCGTTTTATAAATTGTTCGTTAAACTCATTATAAGGGGTAAGCCATCCATTACGTGCCGCTTCAAAACGTATATCTTTCTGACTTCCGAAGACAAAGCCCAATGATGGTCTTGTAGTTCCAATAAATCCGATAGACTGGGTATATCCGGGTAAAACTGTACCGTTGTTCTCCCTGTAGTTAACGTTAATACGTTTTACCATTGTTACTATATCAACAAAAGTATTGAATCCGGCACTACTTTTCTTTTTTGGTTTTTCCTCCCCGGCAGCCGGGTTTCCAGCTTTATCACGGCGAACAGGAGTATTACCAACCTCCCCTTTGCCGCTCCTCCTTTTAAGACCTATTTGATCATAAAGACGTTGCATGCTTAGCGCAGTGGTAATTGTATGTGTATTAGCATTTTGAATAGTATTAATAACAGCATTAGGATCTCCAAGGGCATCCTGAACCACTTCATTTAGAGCGTCGCCACCCCGCTGCCAATCAAAATTACTGGTGTAAGTATATTGCGCATTGATAAAGTCCAGTATAGGTATCTTGTTTAGCGGAATATCATAATTTAACTGAAACTGTTGGGCATGCCTGTTGGGTTCTCCGATATCAAAGAAGCCATTCCAAACATTCAGGTCTTGGTTAATATCTGAGTTAGGATCGCCTTCCTCTTCAAAATAATTTCGTACAATATTATTGTTGGAGGCCGTGATATTCAGGCGCAATGATTTGGACAAACTATAGTTTAGAGCATATTGCCAATTAAAAAGATAGTTTCTTTGCTGGAGCAATGGTAATGCAAGCTTTTCGACACCAGCTTCCAGAACATCTCTGAACCGCTGCTGGTTGAACTGACGATTGTAATCTGACTGAACTGACAAACTGGTCGGCAACAGATTAAAATTCATGTCTTTCAACCATTTTAGGTAGCTTCCGGTAAATAAGGAATCCTTTTTTTCAAAAGGTGCTACTGATAAGGGCTTAAAATTATAATTGTAGACAAAGCCTGTCTTTACATTCTGATCTTTTAATCTCTCAACTTCAAAATCTCTATGATCTGTCTGGTTATAAGAATAATTAAAAGTAAAATTTTCAATATCATAAATATGGGGTTTTGCTTCAGGGCCCCTATTCTTGCGTACTCCAATAAAGTTGACGCTTCTTCTTTTGGTATAGTCTTCTGCCTGCTCTCTTATGTCTTCTTCTTCGGCCTGAGTATTTGCAGCATCTATTCTATCTTCAAGCTTTAAATCGTCATATACCGGATCAAACTCGGGGGTTATTAATTGCTCGGAAACTCCAAAATTAAAAGGAATTTGAACATTCCACTTTTTAGGGAGAAGTTGTCCAATAGACACATTAGTTACAACATCATAGGCCACTGCTTCCTCCCTGGAACGTTCATTTGGCCTTTGATCTACTGACCCAAATCCAGGAGTACTTTTACTTCCCGTGGCAGTTACATCAGCAAAATCAGCTAAGTTCGCATCAACCGCAGCAAGTGCAGCCCAACCTCCATTGTTATCCAAACCTGCCATACGTAATTCATTAAACCATACTTCGCCGCGAGCGGGGAGATTATCAATATTCTTTATCCCCAACATAGCACTTCTCAGCGAACCTATTGAAGGGTTTCCCCTGATTCCAATACGGATCTGCCCCAATACTCTTGGAGCAAATTCATCAACTGAAACAACTTCGCCATCAATGATTTCATAAAAATTGATGTCATTCAGGGATTGATCAGCAATACCCTGAGATTTAACTTTCGTAAGGTCACTCAGAGCTATATCCATTTCATTTATTTCGGGCCAAATTTCCTCCGGAGTTGTAGAACCAAATGGTGTAAACTTTAAAGGGACTTCTATTTGATAAAAATTCTCTGAGAAATCTGTCCCTATCCTTAGAAATGCGACCAGGGGTACATCATCATCCAGATAATCAGAATTCACAATCTTCTCAGCATGTAAAAACATTTTTAACCTCTTGTATTGTCGAATATCAATATTTACATTTTTAAAGACACCCCTGGAGTCCCGGGGCTCTAGATTCTCTACTTTGAATGACAAGGACTGTTCATTCTGACGAATGATAGTGTTATTATTATTTAATTGTTCTCTTTGTACCCCGGGAGGCAATACATATGGAATTGGCGTTCTTGAGTTATTCTCTTCTATGTTAACCGTATTCACATCAACTATAGTCGCATCATCTTCCGGGTCATCGTTATCTGATGACAGGGTTTTTAAATAATTTCTCCAATCGATACGTACTAGATCCAGTGTCGCAAATCGCAAAACTACCTCATCTGTAAAGCCGGTAAGGTACATCCGCATAAAACTGATAGATCTAAAATCTGATACGCCACCTACGGCATCTGTAAAATTGCTTAATGGAATTTTATACTGAATCCATCTGCGGTTTAATTGAGTTCCATTGGGCAAATCGGGCGTAGTTCCTTCACTGATATCGGTTACATATTCATCGTTGATCGTGGTATTAGGTTTAATGGGAATGCGATACTCATAATAGCTATTAATAGTATTCATGGTAAGGTCGCGGTCAATGTCTTCCACGTCTGGCAGAGTTGTAGACCCCCGATCTGTATTTGTAACTGTAACTGGTGAATTTCCCTCCGTATTATTAAAATCAAGGTAACGTTCTAAAATGCCTCCTTCTCTGTTCAAATAGTATTGGAAATTATCGAGAGCGGGATCCTCCGCGGGTCCATTGTAACCTTGTGCAGCTTCCAGACTATCATCAAGGCCATCAAAACCAATATCCTGCAGAGAACGATTAGTTTCGCTGGCATCAAAAGCATAAACCAGAGATTGGGTAGCCGGTACTACACCCCAATCGGTGGGTGTGGTGAGATCATTGCTGTTCAGACCCGGCAAACCGTTTTCATATTGTTTTCTTCCATCATCCAGAACGTCCTCAGAGATATTACCTAAATTAATAACTAATTCACCAGGACCGGTGGCTATGCCATCCACATACGGATCCATAACCCAGAATTGAACAAACTCAACATTCGATTGCTCAAAATTTGTACTACTCAAAGAACGCATCATTCCGGCCCATTTTTGATTTGGTTGGAGGCCATTAAAAGTGGTACTTGCATTATAAGGTCCTTTTTGACTTGGATAATAGGCCATATCGAAAGTATTCTGAACTGTAGTTTGCCCCTGGGCGATATCTACCTGCGGAAATACTTCATCAATAAAAACTCTACGCGTCTCATTTGTGGATATATCATCATCATTAATACCGGAGGGGCGTTGGTTCGTATAAAAAATGGGGTCTATAGTATACCAGGCCATTTTTGCTCTTTCAAAACCTGTTTCTAAATCCTGCTCACCATCAATTCTAAACTCCTCTGGTGTACTTGCCAATGACCAGCCTAATGAAGAACGGATATCTATTAATGCCTGGGCCCCTTCAAAATCATCTAAATAAGTCGTGGTTTCTCCCTGAAAGTCGGCATTTTTAGGAGAGTTAGGGTTGAGGTATGCAGCTTCAGCCCGAACCGATACATTGGAGGCAACATCTGTATCTATATTAGGTAATTTGTTAACCAACCTCGTTAAAAAAGGAACCTCTGTTGAATAATTTGCATTAAGCCCAAAGATACTGTTATTTACGGGCTCAACACCGTAATTCGATTTTTGAGTAAGAGGCCTTTCATTGAGGTTTTGAAAATTTCCTCCTAAAATAAATCTCTCATTGAATTTATGTTCAATATTAAAACCAGTAAATCTTCTTGTTTGCTGGCCAAAAATTGCATTGTTTTCTACAGAGATATCTATAGGTGTATTTGAAGCTTGTAAACTAGGGTCTAATATCTGAACTGTTCCTGCCTGATAATTTACCGTATAATCTATTCCTTCCACCAATTGGCGGCCACCTGCCGTTACGCGTACAGATCCTCTGGGCACATTAAAGGCACCTATAGGGATACCGCTTGATCCTTCAGATTTATATCGCCCCTTTAGCTTAAATCTGTTTTTCTCAGCATCTTGCAAAGATGCTGCTTTAGTAAGGGCGTACATATTTCTGAAAACATATTTTTGTTGGTTTTCATTATATCCCTGATCATTGTCTATATCATAAGTACCTCCACCTAGTACATCAAATAAAAACTCACCAAAAGGTTCAACTTTTGTGAAAAGTATCAGGCCATTTTGAGTATTTACTGTAATACCGGGAACAAAATCGAAGAAACCATCTCCGCCTCTCTGAACATCATTAAAAGTATTTAGGCGATCCAGATTAAAAACATCCAGAAGAATTCTATCCTGCAAAGCCCCTTCAGGAGAATTTTCATCGGGCCATCCGGATCCCGGACCTTCAACCACGGGTAAAATATAATTTCTGGGGGTTGGATCTGAGTATAAGATATTTAACTTAAAATCTTCCTGACTTAATTGAAAAGCGCCAGTAGCATATATGTTTTTCATCATTAGATCCCAGATAGGGTCGCTCACATTGGTAATATTGCTTTTTAGTAGTTTCAGGACAAGCGTATTATTGCTAATTTGCGGAACTTCTACACCTGGAGTAACCGTAGTGGCATCTATTCCGCCATTGGCAAATTCACCAACCTGAAATATTTGACCATCGTAGGTATACTGAAAGGCCACAGCCAGAACTTCATCATTGCTTAAACGCTGGTTCAAAGAAATATATCCCAATTGAGAATCAAACTGGAAATCTCTTCCCGTTTCAAGTTTTCTGGCGTTTTCCAAAATAGCATAGTCAAATCCCTGATTAACCTGATATCCGGTATTTATGTCAAAACCATCATCTACTGTAGCAATATCCCTTATATTCGAATTTAGCACCCCTCCATTATCAATTAATAGAGGATCGTAGTCATTCGCATTATTTCTGGGTAATTCCTGATTGGAAGCTGAGGTATTAAAAAAACCTGCCGGTTCACCATTTGCCAGTCCAATTCTGGTATCTTCCTTAAGGGCCTCACCCAAATCCTGCAGGGCAACTATGTTTCTTACATTTAGTGTTTGCTGACCTCTGTTTGTGACCCACACCTCAAGACGTGTAATTTGAACCTGACTTTTGATAAAAGGATAATTGGTTAAAGCCCCATCATACTGATCCCTAAAATATTGGGCTAAAAAAAAGTGTTTGTCCTCATCGTAATCCAAGGCAGATAATTCAAAATCATTCAAGGTACCGCCTCCCTGAGCTATTACTGAACTATTTTGAGATTGCTGTTCAGAGAAAACTGCAGTTATAGTAGTCCTGCCAAACTGCAATTGAGTTTTTACACCAAAAAGACTTTGTGCCCCCCTAATCAAGGAGCTGTTAAGAGGGAAGCTTACATTACCAACCTCAATTTTTCTTATGATATCATCTTCTGTGGGTGTATAATCTAATTTTATTAAATTCTGAAAATCGAAAGTAGCTTCGGTGTCATAATTAGCCGTTACCTGCAAACGCTCACCAATTTTTCCTAACAAGCTTAAACTAATACGCTGATCAAAATCAAATGAGAGATTTGTCCGGTTTCTTGGAGAAAGTGCCGGATTATCATTTTTTTGCCATATAACGCCCAGGTCCATTGCAACAGACCCCTGGGGTATTACTTCAATAGTATTTCCTCCAAATATGGTTTCAAAAAATCCGCTATTTACATAGAAATTAGGAAGCAGGTTTTTTCGCGCTTCTTCAGAGCCTGCTTTTTTTCCTGAGAAGGCATCTATTTTTTCTTTAAAATAGGACTTCATGTTTTCTTGTTGTACAAGATCTAAATACTGTTCAGGTGTAAGTATAATAGGATAGCTAATATCAAAATCTCCCACCATTTCAGAATAGATATACCTGTCGAGCTTGGGATCATAGGTGTATTTGGAAACAATGCTATTAGGATTTTCAAGTAAAATTCTGCCCAAAGCAAATCCCGTCTGAACAGAATCAATCTGTACAGAATCTGTCTCCTGTTCATTAGTTTCCTGAGCCTGAATTGTATTTATAACTCCCAGGAAAATGAAGGAAAGTAAAAAGAGCTTAAATGAATATGATTTAAGAATTGATTTTGCCCCTGTTTTCAAACTTATTTACAAATTTTTAAGCGCGTGTTTTATAATGTCCTCTACGCTTAGAGTGGGGTCCTGGGATAAAACCTTGTCAACAGCCTTTTCTGACTGCCTTCGGGCAAACCCGAGAACCTCTAAAGCAGATAACGCTTCTTCTTTATTTGTATTGTTTGAATTTGGTGAAACTTCGTCAATATCATAGATTTTTAAAACCTTGTCTTTTAGGTCCAAAATTACACGTTGAGCAGTTTTGGCGCCTATGCCCTTAACCGCCTGTATTGTAGGAACATCCCCACAGGCAATTGCATTTTTAATCTGTACGGGTGTAAGTGAAGAAAGCATGGTTCTCGCAATATTTGATCCTATTCCCGAAACGGACAACAATAACCTGAATATTTCTCTTTCAGAGTTTTCCGCAAATCCGTATAGGGTATGTGAGTCTTCCTTTATCTGTAAATGCGTGTAAAGCTGAATGCTTTCAGAATCTGAAATTTTTGAAAAAGTATGAAGAGAAATGTTTACGAAATAGCCGACGCCTGCACATTCTATTACCACGTAAGTGGGATTCTTTTCTACAAGCCTACCTTTTAAATGGGTAATCATTTATATTTTGTTTGTGTTGAAATGGTTTATTAATCCGTCTCGTTGCTCAATCCCATTTTTACTTTCCGCCTTTTCTCACGCTCCTGGGCATCAATAACTGCTACGGCAGTCATATTTACCATCTCTTCTACACTGGCTCCCAATTGCAAAACGTGAACCGCCTTTCTAAGGCCCAGCATAATTGGCCCAATTGATTCTGCAGCATGAAGCTCTTTAAGTAATTTATAAGTGATATTTGCAGATTCAAGATTAGGGAAAATTAATGTATTCACTTTTTTATTCGCCAGAGAGGAAAAGGGAAACTGGCTTTTTCGAAGTTTTTTGTTAAGTGCAAAGTCGGTTTGTATTTCTCCATCAACTATTAATTGCGGGTTTTTTGAATGTAATATCTTAACAGCTTCTCTTACTTTAACGGCGTGAGGATGGTTGGAAGAACCAAAATTAGAATAAGACAACAGGGCCAAAACAGGATCAAAACCAAAGGCGGTACCCAGATTAGCTGTCATCTGCGTTATCTCCGCCAATTCTTCAGCATTAGGATCAATATTTATAGATGTATCTGAAAGGATTAATGGACCTCTTTGGGTAATCATAATATGGGCCGTTGCAGCCCTTGAAACATTATTTGCTTTTCCTATGACTTCAAAAATTGGTTTCACTACATTGGAATATGCCCTGGAATGACCGGAAATCATACCATCTGCATCGCCTTCCATGACCATCATTGCCCCATAATAATTACGTTCCCGCATTTTAGTAGTTGCCCCATATAAAGTAACACCACTTCTTTTTCTAGCCTCAAAAAATTTAGCAGCATAACTTTTTCTTTTCGGTTTTGAATCTTCATCTTTTGGATCAATTATCAAAACATTGGCATCAAACTCTAACTCCTTTTTTAATTCCGTGATGACTTCTTTATTTCCCAATAAGATAGGGGTCGCTATCCCTTCTTCATAGGCAATTTGGGCAGTTTTCAACACATCCAGATGATTCGCTTCGGCAAAAACAATTCTTTTTGGATTACTCTTGGCTCTATTCATCAAAAGTCGCATCACCTTATTATCATCTCCAGATCTTTTAAGGAGTTCTTCCCTATACCTGTTCCAGTCTTCAATAGGTTCTTTGGCAACACCACTTTGCATGGCTGCTTTGGCTACCGCTGGTGGAATTTCCGCTATAAGTCTGGGATCAAAGGGTTTTGGGATTATATAATCCTTGCCAAAAGTTAATCTGGTTTCCCCATAAGCAATATTAACTTGTTCAGGAACCGGTTGTTTGGCCAAATCAGATAAAGCTGTGACGGCAGCCATTTTCATGGCTTCGTTAATTTTAGTTGCTCTAACATCTAGTGCCCCTCGAAATATAAATGGAAAACCCAGAACGTTATTCACCTGATTGGGATGATCAGATCTTCCGGTAGCCATAATAACATCATTTCTTGTACTACATGCCAGTTTATACTTTATCTCAGGGTCCGGATTGGCCATAGCAAAGACTATTGGATCTTTTGCCATCGAATTAAGCATTGCCGGAGTCAGGATATCAGCAATAGAGAGTCCTATAAAAACATCGGCGTCCTTAGTAGCTTCGGCCAAGGTATTTATCTTTCTCTTTGTGGCAAACTCCCGTTTTTCCCGGGAGAGATTTTCTGCATCCTGGCGAATTACACCTTTGCTATCTAACATAACAATATTCTCTGCTACCGCTCCAAAGGCTTTATATAGTCTGGTACATGAAACCGCAGCGGCACCAGCTCCACTAACAACGATCTTTACCTTTTCTATTTTTTTATTAGTTATTTCCAGCGCGTTTAACAATGCTGCAGCCGAAATTATTGCTGTTCCATGCTGATCGTCATGCATCACCGGTATATCAAGCTCTTCTTTTAATCTTCTTTCAATTTCAAAAGCTTCAGGAGCTTTAATATCCTCCAGATTTATTCCCCCAAAAGTGGGTGCAATAATCTTTACGGTTTCTACAAACTTGTCTACGTCTTTTGTGTCAAGTTCTATATCAATACCATCTATGTCGGCAAAAATTTTAAATAGTAAACTCTTCCCCTCCATTACTGGTTTGGAAGCCTCCGGGCCAATATCTCCGAGTCCCAGGACAGCTGTACCATTGGAAATAATAGCTACAATATTTCCTTTTGCTGTATATTTATAAACTTTTTCCTTGTCCTTTTTAATTTCCAGACAAGGCTCGGCCACACCGGGAGAATAGGCAAGAGCCAAATCGCGTTGGGTGGCGTAAGGTTTCGTAGGAACAACTTTAATTTTGCCCGGTGTAGGTTTGGCATGATAGATCAATGCCTCTCTTCTTTTTTTCTCTTCAGCCATAAAATGGATTTGTCTCACAAATTTAAGGGAAACCTCGTTAGCAAATACAGCTAAACGCAGTTAATATATATCAAAATATTACTATTCCGTATAAGAAATATCCATGGAATGGGAACACCTAAATCTTTGTTTAAGGGGATATTTTAATCATTATACTTTTCCCTTCTCTGATGCTACTTTCAATCTTGTAGCTAAAACCCCGGCGATGATAAAAAATACTCCTGCAAAAATAATGGCATTAATTGCATTATTATTCAGTCCGTACTTAATGATGAATCCAAAAGAAATAGTTTGAATTAACATTGGGATCACTATCATCATATTTACAATTCCCATATAAACACCTCTTCTTTCTTCAGGGATAACTTTTGAAACCATTGCATAAGGAATTCCCATCATTGCGGCCCAACCTATTCCAAATAAAATCATTGGCACAAGCAATACATATTGATCCTTAATAAAAGGCATACTCAACATTGCTATACCAGTTAATATCAAGCTAAACACATACACCAGTTTTGAGGTGTATTTTCTCGCAATTGGAACCAGAATTAAAGCCACGAGCATGGTCACCATATTGTAGGTTCCGTTCATCAGACCTGTTTGCGCCAATGCTTGTTCTGATAACAATTGAATATTTTCAGCAAAAGACACGTCGCCTGGACTTATTTCCGCTCCGGTTTTACAAGCTTCCATTATGGTATCAAATTTTTCCGTATCATCATTACTGATACCGAAAAGACTTGTTCGAAGCATAGGTGTAATGAATTGCCAATATACAAATAAGGCATACCATTGAAATAAATATACGGCAGACAGGTTCCACATGAGTTTTGGCATATCGCCAACCGCATGTAATATTTCTATTATGGGCTCAAATAACTTCTTGACACCAGACTTTTGACTCTTTCGCTCCTGAATAATTGCCAGTTCTTCATCGCTCGGAGGTATTTCCGGTGTTTTCCAGACAGACCATAATATTGTGGTTACAGAAGCAATTGCACCTAAGAAGAAGGAATAATATACCCATTTAGGTATTGCTGTTACCATTTCTGCATCGGTGCCACATAGACTACCGCTTTCAATTGGAACGCTAAACCAATCCTGGAACAGAAATAATGAAAAATTTGCCAGAGTAATTCCTGCTCCAACAAATAGGCTTTGCATTTGAAAACCATAAGTGAGTTGATTGTCAGGAAGCTTATCTCCAATAAAGGCTCTATACGGTTCCATCGCAGTATTATTGGCCGCATCTAAAATCCATAATAAACCAACTGCAAACCATAGACTAGGACTAAAAGGAAATGCAAACAGGCATAAACTTGCCGCTATAGCTCCAATTAGAAAAAAAGGTTTTCTTCTTCCCCAACGCGGGGACCATGTCTTATCTGAAATTGCACCAATCAATGGCTGAATCAACAGACCTGTTACCGGTCCGGCAAGATTTAACAAAGGAAGTTCTTCGTGATGCGCTCCAAGGAATGAAAATATTGGATTTATGGCGGTTTGCTGAAGTCCAAAACTGAATTGAATACCAAAAAACCCGACATTCATATTCCAGATTTGCCAAAAACTTAATTCAGGTTTTCTAATTTTAATCATAAACTTGAAGTAGTAAAATTAGTTTTAAACACTGTCGCATAGGTATTTGCACATCTTTAAATAACTGACAATAATGTTTGTTTTACCAAATAAGTCTTCAATATAGCATTTTATAAGAGGTCTTAATAAAATCTTAAATAAAAAACAGGCAATTTAACAACGAAAACGATGTAGTTCTCTGGTACTTTATTTTAGAAATTCAATGTTTCGCTGCAAACCTGAAAATTTGGTACGCTTTACCGCTGATTTTTGAAATACTTTTTTAAAAACGTCTTCAGTGATTTCTTCCCAGTCTTTTTTGGTCATAGAGAACAATTCCGGGTGCGGATTAAAAAGGGGTTCCCGGTGCGCTTTGGAAAACCTGTTCCACGGACATACATCCTGGCAGATGTCACAACCAAAGATCCAATCGTCAAACTTATCTTTTACCGAATTAGGGATCTCATTCTTAAGTTCAATGGTAAAATAGGAAATACATTTGCCGCCGTCTACCACATAAGGCTCAACAATGGCTTCAGTGGGGCAGGCATCTATGCAGGCAGTACAGCTGCCGCAATGATCAGTGACCGGGGAATCATATTCCAGTTCAAGATCCACTATTAACTCGGCAATAAAGTAAAAAGAACCTATTTGTTGGGTGAGAAGATTAGAATGTTTCCCCATCCAGCCCAGACCGCTTTTGGCTGCCCATGCCTTGTCCAGTACCGGGGCCGAATCTACAAAGGCACGACCGTTCACTTCTCCTATTTCTTCTGAAATAAATTCCTGAAGTTGTCTTAATTTGGATTTGATGACATGGTGGTAATCCTGGCCGTATGCGTATTTGGATATTTTATAGGTGTTTTTGTTTTGAGTTTCCTGCGGATAATAATTTAACAAGAGTGATATTACCGATTTGGCACCATCAACCAACAGGCGAGGATCCAGACGTTTGTCGAAATGGTTCTCCATATACTGCATCTCGCCATGCATTTTATTTTTTAGCCAATTTTCTAATCTCGGCGCCTCTTCCTCCAAGAAATCTGCTTTGGAAAACCCACAAGACAAAAAACCGAGGCGTTTAGCTTCGGTTTTTATTAATTGACTGTTACCCGGGTTTTTCATGGCCCCAAGATAAGACATCTTTAAAATACCATTAGAATAAATAATTTTAATGGTCTTTCTGGTGTTATTGTGGTGCTGGTGGAAAAACAGCAGCTGCTATATC
>Ga0209013_10000303_pt1 | contig 43110 bp, 42 predicted proteins | sample Cruoilmetagenom2_FD_187291 | JGI IMG/M metagenome (GOLD analysis project Ga0209013, IMG submission 187291) | Oil polluted marine microbial communities from Coal Oil Point, Santa Barbara, California, USA - Sample 2 (SPAdes) (version 2) | ecosystem: Environmental > Aquatic > Marine > Oil seeps ...
CCTATTTTGCAAATAAAAGATTACATATTCCATTTGTTACAACTGTGCACGGATTTAACTCTGTGAGTGCTTACAGTGCCATCATGACAAAAGGGGAGAGTGTGATATGTGTCAGTAAGGCTATTAAGTCTTATATACAAGAACATTATCAGACAGAAGATAAAAAGATAACGGTGATTCCCAGAGGTATAGATCTAAAAATATTTGATCCTCAAAATAATGATAAAAAATTTATAGAGCGTTTTAAAAAAGAGTATCATTTGGATGATAAATTCATTGTCACAGCTGTAGGGAGAATAACCCAGCTTAAAGATCTGGAAACATTTATTGAAGCGATTACTTTACTGACTGATAAGATTCCCAATGTGGTAGGGGTTATTGTAGGCGGGGTCAGGGAAGATAAACGAAAATATTTTGAATCATTAAAAACTTTAGTCAAAACACTAAAGCTTGAAAATCATATTGTATTTGCCGGTTCACAAAGTAAAGTCTCTGAGGTCTATACTTTGAGTGATGTTGTAGTAAGTAGTTCAAAGAAGCCGGAAAGTTTTGGTAGATCTGTGGCTGAAGCACTGGCGTTGAATACGCCAGTGGTTGCAACAGATCATGGTGGTGTGCTGGATATTATTGTAGAAGCTGAAAATGGGTTCTTTTATCCTGCAGGAGAGAGTAAAGTATTGGCCGAATATATTGAAAAGTGCAGGGGTTTGGAATTTGATGGCTATCGCTATATCTCGGAACACTTTTCTCTGGAACAGATGGTAGACAAGACTTTACAAGTCTATGAAGAAGTAATTTGAATGTCGAAGGTTTTGCTACAATGAAAGTATTGCAGTTTATTGGCTCAAAAGGATGGGGAGGGGCAGAAAAAAGCTTTGTGGAGCTTTGTAATGCGCTGTCAAAAAATATCCAAATTGAAGTGGTACTTTTTAAAGAAAACCAAATTGAAGAGAGGTTAGATCAGAATATTAAAGTAGTTAAACTTCTCTCTGCCTCCAGCAGGCATAATCCATTTTTATATTTAGAACTTTGGAATCTTATTAAAAAAATAAATCCGGATATTATCCATACACACTCAGCAAAAGCCAGTGAAATTATTTATATGCTGGGCAAATTTATTGCTCTTAAGCAAGTGGCAACAAAAAGAAATCCGCGAAAAGGAAATATTTTTAATAAAATTGATCACGTAACAGCTATTTCAAAAGATGTTGCCAACTCGATCTATAAAGATGATGTAGATATCATTTATAATGGACTTTTGTGTGAAAATAGTATGCCGGTAAAAAGTGCTGATCCAATATTTACACTGTTGGCGATTGGAAGATTGGACAAAATCAAAGGATTTGATATTCTGATAAAAGAGGTATCTACGCTGGACTTTCCTTTTTATCTGAATATTGTTGGTGAAGGGGATGAGAAGGAAGATCTTGAAAAGTTGATCGTAGAGCTGGGCTTATCTGAAAAAGTTACTTTGCTGGGCTACAGGGAGGATATTCCTTTTCTTATTGCAGCTGCAGATCTGGTTGTGATCAGCTCACACTCTGAAGGTTTTGGAAGAGTACTTGTTGAGACACTGTTTTATGGAGACCTTGTCATCTCAACAAAAGTGGGACTGTCTATGGAAATACTTCCTGAGGAGCTTTTAATAGAAGAGTGTGAGATTGCAAAAAAAATTGTTGAAGTTTATAACAATAGAGAACACTATAAGACGCTTTTTATGCAATTAAAAAAAATGCAGACCAAAGCGTTTTTATTGGAAAATATCAGCAAAGAGTATATTGACTATTATCAATATATCTTAAACAAAACAAAAAATGACTAGCGTGAAGAAATTAAAAAAGAGCATACGTAATATAAAAAGAGTGTTTCAGCATAGAGCCAATATCGATCGCATCAAAGCAGACATTCAAAAAAAATTAGGAGAATTAGAATTTAAATTCGCCTCCTTTGGCGGAGCAGATATGAATTATTATCTACTTAGGGACAGTGAAAAGTTTGCCATGCTGAGATTAGCGATAGAAGATAAGAAGGATGATGCATTAGCGCTTAGCCGTTTTGATAAAGGAAAACGTTTAGCTAACGAGTATAACGCATACAGCAAAGGCTTTAAAGATGATCTGACACCTGAAGTTCTATACTATTCAAAAGATGCCTTGGTGTGTGAATATTTAAGTGGTGAACGGGTTTTTAATGTACTTCAAAAGGATAGATCCAAGGTGTGGGATATTTTAATTTCTGCAATGCTGATCTATCAAAAACTGCATGCTCTTGGTATTGTACATTTGGATGCCACATTAAAAAACTTTGTGATGGATGATGATCGAATGAAAGTGATTGACTTTGAATACTATGCAGGTATACCGGAATTTGATATAGAAGAACAAAAAGCATATGATTATGTTCGTATCATAGAACACACTTTACGTACTATTCCAGGTGAATATCAAGGAAATTACCATCAGTTTATTAAAGATTTAGATAAAATAGTACCAAGTGAAATAAGGGATGTTGATTTTACTCATGTTAAACCATGGATAAAAAATATTCAAGCGTACCCAATATACCCAGACTTAAAAGAGAAGATTTTTCCAAAGTTAAGCTTTTAGCTCTTATTTATCGTCATAGCACTTAGCTTACTTTAGAGTATTTAGATAGAATTATATGAATGGGTGGAGGATAGAAGAATGAAAATAGCGATTGTAAAGCTCTCTGCTTTGGGTGATATAGTACATGCCATGGCAGTGCTGCCATTGATCAGGCAGATGCTTCCTGAGAGCCGTATTGACTGGATCGTGGAAGCAAATTTTGCAGCTGTTCTGGAACATAATCCATCTATTGATACGATTCTCCCTGTGAATCTCAAGTCACTAAAAACCAATAAGCTGAAACTCTTTTCAGAGATCAAGAGTCTTAAAAAATATGCTCAGAACAACTATGACATAGTGATCGATCTGCAAGGATTGATCAAGTCAGCGATAGTTTCCAAAATATTGGGTCCCAATGTCGGATTTGATAAAAATTCAATTCGTGAAACGGCAGCAGCTTCTTTTTATAAGAAATCTTTTTTTATTCCCTATGCAGAAAATGTCATTATGAGAAATATAGAGCTAATCGCGTTAGCATTGGATCTGAAGATCGATATAGGGCGTTTAACAGAGAAAGATCCTTTGCTTTTTTTTACAGAAGAGGATAGAAAAAAAACGGCTTCGTTGATAGAACAAGATCAAAAAACGATCATTCATATCCTGGGTTCAAGCTGGGAGAGTAAGATCTATCCTAAAGAAAAGTTTGTAGAGATCATTGATGCCTTGGAGGGTAATCATCTTTTGGTATGGGGAAATGACAGTGAATATGATGCTGCCAAATATGTATCTGAGCATACAGAGGCGCGTATCGTTCCCCGTCTTAGTCTGAATGAATTAAAAGCTCTGATCTCTTCTGCAGATCTTGTTATCGGTGCAGACAGCGGTCCCACACACTTTGCCTGGGCGCTGAACCGTCCGAGTATTACTGTTTTTGGACCCACACCGAGTGAACGCAATACACTTACCGGCAGCATGAACAAAGTGGTCGATTGTGGAAAAGTGATCAATCCTCTGAAACTGGATAAACAGGATTTTTGTATCCGGAACATAGATGCGCAAGAGATCGTTAGCATCGCAAAGGAACTACTTGATACTTGATTATCTTTATTTCGGACTCTATAAACTGTTTGGGTTTTTATTGTGGATCTTACCTGGACGGCTTATCCGCATGCTGATGAAAGGTTTGGCCTGGATCGCCTACACTTTCAGCAGCAAACACAGAAAGATCATCTCTGGTAACCTGGATCTGGCATATCAGCCTCCTTTGAGTAAGAAAGAAAAAAAAGAGATAGGGATCCATGCCTTTATGAATCTCATAGATACGGTATTTGGTATCATCCGACGAGACGGAATGCATACAGATGAAGTACTTGAAAATGTAAGTTTTGAAGGGGGAGAGATCATTGAAAAGTACCAAAAAGAAGGAAGAAACTTTATTTTGGTAACGGGGCATTACGGAAACTGGGAGTTACTTTCCCAGTCTATCGCGATCAAATTCGATCTCACGCTTGTAGGTGTAGGAAGAAAGCTTGATTCAGATCTGATGGATAAAGTCCTTAAAGAGAACAGAGAGCGGTTCAATGTGGAGATGGTTTACAAAAAAGGAGCGATGAAGGGATGTATCAAATCAATCAACGAAGGTAAGATCATAGGGATACTGACCGATCAGGGGATACGGAAAAATCAATCTCTTGAAGTAGATTTTTTTGGTGTAAGAGCATCCCATACTCCTCTGGCATCGATCCTTTCGAGAAAATTTGATCTGGATCTGGTCCCGGCATATATAAGTACGGAAGATTATATTCATTATAAAGTAAAGATCTATGAGCCTATAAAAACACTCAAAACAGATGCGCAAGAGGAAGATTTGGCTACACTTACACAAGCACAAGCTGATGTGATGGAACAGGTCATCAGAAAAGATCCAAAGCAATGGTTCTGGATGCATAAGAGATGGAAATAAAATATAATGCAAGAAAGACAGACAATGAAGAGTCGTAAAATACTGGTCACAGGAACAGCAGGGTTCATAGGATATCATTTGGCTAAAAAGCTTCTTGAAAGAGGTGATGAGGTCGTGGGACTTGATATCATAAATGATTATTATGATGTCAACTTAAAATATGCACGACTGGGTGAATTAGGCATAGATAAAAGTGAAGTTTTATCTTCCTCAGGTCAATTGGTCCAGTCATCCAAATACAAAAACCATCAATTCATCAAAGCAGACCTTGCTGATGCAGAAACGATCAACAGACTTTTTAAAGAAGAGAAGTTTGATGCAGTATGTAATCTGGCTGCCCAGGCGGGGGTGAGGTATTCTATAGAAAATCCACATGCTTATGTGCAAAGTAATGTGGTGGGGTTCTTGAATATTCTGGAAGCCTGCAGACATTATAATGTCAAGAATCTCTCTTTTGCCTCAAGTTCTTCGGTTTACGGATTAAATAAATCCCAGCCTTTTTCTGTGCGTGACCATACAGACCACCCTGTCTCTTTATATGCGGCAACCAAAAAATCAAATGAGATGATGGCCCATACCTATGCGCATCTCTATGGTTTAAGCGTCACCGGATTAAGATTTTTTACTGTGTACGGCCCATGGGGAAGACCTGATATGGCACCTATGCTTTTTGCGGACGCGATATTGAATGACAGAGCGATCAAAGTCTTTAATCATGGAAAGATGAGTCGGGACTTTACCTATATAGATGATATCGTGGACGGAATCATAAAAGTCATTGACAATCCAAGCAAAAGCAGTGAAGATTTTGATGCCAATACGCCGGATCCGTCCATCTCTTCCGCAGCATATAAAATTTACAACATAGGGAATAATTCCCCGGTAAAACTGATGGGTTTCATAGAAACACTTGAAAAAGCCATTGGTAAAAAAGCAGAGAAAAATTTTATGGAGATGCAGGATGGAGATGTGGTTTCTACCTATGCCGATGTGAGCGGACTGATGGAAGATTTTGGATATAAACCGGATACTGCCCTGGATGAAGGGATAGAGAAGTTCGTAGCGTGGTATAAAACATTTTACATCAATTAGATATAATAGATGCATTGTAAATGAAACAGGAAAGAGTGAAACCTATGAATATCACAGTCATCATATCAGTCTATAAAGATGTTGAAGCACTTAAACTGGTTTTAGACTCTTTGAATACGCAGACCTATTTAGATTTTGATGTTTTGGTTTCCGAAGATTGCCAATCTCATGAAATGAAAACTTTTTTAGAAGCGTATAAAAGTAAGATCAAAATCCATCACATTAGTCAAAAAGATGACGGTTGGAAAAAAAATATAGCATTAAATAATGCTATAAGATCTTCAACAGGTGATTATCTTATTTTTTTAGACGGGGATATTGTACCGTATAAAAACTTTGTTGAAAATCATAGCTTAATGGCTGAAGAAAATAGATTTTTAAGCGGTAGAAGAGCAGAGATCGGACCATTTTTTACCCATTTGATCCGAAAGAGGTATCTTTCTTATCGTCTGCTTGAAAAGTTGTATCTCTTCTTTTACCTCTTTTTAGCCATAGACAGAGGAAAACATCTGGAAGAGGGACTTTACCTTGGTATCGATACCTATCTGGAGAAAAAGCTCAACGGTAAAAAGAAAAAAAAGATGATGCTTGTCGGGTGTAACTTTTCATGTTGGAAAAAAGATCTGGAACTGATAAACGGTTTTGATGAAGATTATAAGGGGCCTTCTGTAGGAGAAGATGTTGATCTGGCATGGAGATTCAACCATTTTGGCATCACCTATAAATCGGTCAGGTATATTGCCAATACATTTCACCTCTATCATGGGCGGAGTTGGGGTGGTGCCTGGGAAGAGAACCATAAGATCATGAAACAAAAAAAAGAAGCCAAAGCATTTAGATGTAAAAATGGACTTGTAAAGGAGAGTGAATAATGAAAGGCATCATACTGGCAGGAGGAAGCGGCACACGCCTCTATCCTATCACAAAGGGTATCTCTAAGCAACTTGCCCCTATCTACGATAAACCTATGATCTACTATCCGCTCTCCGTCCTGATGCTCTCAGGCATCACAGAAGTACTTATCATTTCCACACCACAAGACTTACCGCGTTTTGAAGAATTACTCGGTGACGGTTCAGATATCGGTATGCAATTCTCCTATAAAGTACAGCCTTCTCCGGACGGACTGGCTCAGGCATTCATCCTGGGTGAAGCGTTTATAGGGGAGGATGATGTCTGTCTGGTCTTGGGTGATAATATCTTTTACGGTCACGGGCTCACAGAGATGCTCTCTACAGCAGTGAAGAATGCAATGAAGGATAACAAAGCAACCGTATTTGGTTACTATGTAAAAGATCCGGAACGCTACGGTGTGGCAGCTTTTGATTCTGAAGGTAATGTGACCAGCATAGAAGAGAAACCTGAGAAACCAGAAAGTCATTATGCAGTTGTGGGCCTCTATTATTATCCAAATAACGTAGTAGAGATCGCAAAAAATGTAAAACCATCTGATCGTGGGGAGTTAGAGATCACTACGGTCAACCAAACCTACCTGGCATCCAAAGAGCTTAAAGTAGAACTGATGGGACGCGGATATGCCTGGCTGGATACAGGTACACATGAAAGCCTGTTGGAAGCATCAAACTTCATACAGACGATCGAGAACCGTCAAGGGCTTAAAGTAGCCTGTATCGAAGAGATCGCCTATGAAATGGGCTATATCACCAAGGAACAATTAATAGAACTTGCACAGCCGCTTAAGAAAAATCAGTATGGGCAGTATCTTTTACGCCGTGCCCAGGAAGGAATAGTTAAACGATGAATTTCATACGAACAGAGATCCCTGATGTGGTGGTTATAGAGCCGATGGTACATGGTGATGAGAGAGGTTATTTTGTAGAAACATTCAGAGCAGATAAACTTGAAGCATTTTTAGGGTATCAAATCCATTTCTGCCAGGACAATGAATCAAAAAGTTCAAGAGGTGTACTTCGAGGACTTCATTATCAACTTGCTCCTGATGCACAAACAAAACTTGTACGTGTAATACAAGGGTCTGTATTGGATGTGGCCGTAGACATTAGAAAAGGATCACCCACTTTTGGTCAGCATGTAGCAGTTGAATTGACAGCTGAGAATAAAAAACAACTTTTGGTTCCTCGCGGTTTTGCTCATGGCTTTGTAGTACTGGAAGATGATACGGTATTTGCCTATAAAGTAGACAGTTATTACAGCCCTGAAAATGACAGAGGTATTGCCTTTGATGATGCAGATCTTAAGATAGACTGGCAAATACCACATGCTGAACTTAATCTCTCTCTAAAAGATACGAAGCAACCCAGAGTGAATGAAACGGATGATCTATTTGAATTTGGTGTGAATTATTATGATTAGTGTTTTAATCACGGGAAGTAACGGTCAGGTAGGGAATGAGATCAGAGACTTCATTTTAAATGATGAATATGTCATATCGGATTTTGAATTTTATTTTACAGATCGTAAACTACTCGATATAACAGATCGGGATGCAGTAGAAGCTTTTTGTATAAAAAACAATATTGAGGTGATCGTAAACTGTGCAGCGTATACGGCTGTTGATAAAGCAGAAGAGGATGCAGTGAATGCAGACAGGGTCAACCATCTGGCTGTAAAAAACCTGGCTCAGATCGCAAAAGAAAAGCATATCAAACTTATCCACACATCAACAGATTATGTTTTTGACGGTAAAAACTATAAGCCCTATGTTGAAACAGATAGTACAGACCCGGTCAGTGTCTACGGTCAGACAAAACTTGATGGTGAAAAAGCCATGCAGGAGATCAATCCTGAAAATTCCATCATTATCAGAACGTCATGGGTATACAGCTCTTATGGTAATAATTTTGTAAAAACGATGTTGCGTTTGGGTCAAGAGAGAGACTCTTTAGGTGTGATATTTGATCAGGTAGGCACACCTACCTATGCAAAAGATCTGGCACAAACTATCTTAGAGATCATTCCAAAGGTCAAAAATCAAAAAGTTGAAATATATCACTACTCCAATGAAGGTGTTTTAAGCTGGTATGACTTTGCAAAAGAGATCATGAGGATGTTAAGCCTTGACTGCCAGATCAACGCCATAGAGACCAAAGAGTACCCAACACCTGCGACCAGACCACATTATTCTTTACTCAACAAGTCCAAAATCAAGAAAGAGTATAATATCACCATACCTTACTGGAAAGACAGCTTGTATACGTTCTTTGTAAGAGAAATGAGAGAAAAAAACCATAAAATTCAATACACCAGGACCATCAATGACGAATCGTAGATCAATTTTACTCACTGGAACAGCCGGTTTCATCGGTTCAAACTTTGTACCCTATTTTTTAGACAAATACCCTGAGTATCAACTTGTCAATTTAGACCTACTCACTTATGCGGGTACTTTGGAAAACTTAAAAGAGTGTGAAGAGAACCCCAATTACAAATTCATTAAAGGTGATATCTGTAACCGTGAGCTGCTTGAGTTCATCTTTACAGAATTTGATATCCAGGGAGTCATTCATTTTGCTGCTGAGAGCCATGTAGATAATTCTATTAAAAACCCGGGTGTATTTATAGAGACCAATGTAAACGGTACGTTTACTTTGCTTGATGTAGCTCATAAGTACTGGATGCATAAACCGTTTGAGTATAAAGAGAATTACAAAGGGTGTAGATTTCATCATATCTCTACAGATGAAGTATACGGAACACTCAATGAAACGGACCTCTTTACAGAAGAGACACCTTATGCGCCCAATTCACCATACTCAGCTTCCAAAGCAGGCTCTGACATGATCGTAAGATCTTATCAGGAAACATACGGGATGAATACGGTCATCACAAACTGTTCCAATAACTACGGTCCAAAACAGCATGATGAGAAACTGATCCCAACTATTATCAGAAAAGCACTTGCAGGAGAATCTATTCCTATTTATGGTGATGGAAAAAATATCCGTGACTGGCTCTATGTTCTTGACCATTGTAAAGGGATTGATCTGGTTTATCACACTGGGAAAGAAGCCAATGTCTATAACATCGGCGGACGTAATGAGAGAACCAATCTTCAGATCGTTGATGCTATCTGTAGGATCCTTGATGAAAAAGTCCCAAAAGAAAACTCATATAAAGAACTTATCACCTTTGTAGAAGACAGAGCCGGACATGACAGACGTTATGCCATAGATGCGACCAAGCTTGAAAATGAACTGGGTTGGAGCGCTGATGAGAATTTTGATTCCGGGATCGTTAAGACTATTGAGTGGTATTTGGAGAAATATGCTCTGTAAATGTAAGATATAAGGGTATAAGATGGCAGAGCAAGGGCTAATCTCTATAGCAATGAGCAGCTACAACGGTGAAAGATTCATCAAAGAGCAGATAGATTCCATACTGGATCAATCTTATGCAGATCTTGAATTGATCATTACAGATGATGGTTCGAGTGATAAAACGATCGATATCATTAAAGAGTTTCAGAAAAATGATTCAAGGATCAAGCTTTATCATAATGAGATAAATCTGGGTTTTGTACAAAACTTTGCCAAGGCTATCTCGTTATGTGAGGGAGAATATATCGCTCTGGCAGATCAGGATGATATTTGGAAAAAAGATAAACTCAAAACCTTTATTGAAAAGATAGGTGAGAATGTACTTATCTATTCAGATGCAGATCTTGTTGATGAACATGCTGCGAGTATGGGAAAAGAATTGATACGTCCTGACAGGGAATTGGTATCGGGTGCAAATAATAGAGCATTCCTGCTTGAAAATTGTGTTTCCGGAAATACGCTGATGTTTAAAAAAGAGTTACTGCCATATATACTGCCCATACCGGAGAATGCCAGTTTCCATGATAGATGGATCGTTTTTGTAGCTACCACTTATGGTTCCATCACGTTCACGGAAGAATCTATGACCTTTTATCGACGGTATTCCGAACAGATCACAAAGAAGAGAGAGAAGGATTATGAAGGTTTTTTCGACAGGTTTAAGAAAAAGAAAGCGTTTAAAATTAAGAGTGCAAAGATCGCGGTGAAAGATCTGAGAACATTTTTATCTTTAGAGATCTTAAAAAACGAAGAGACCAGAGAGATCATAGAGATGTTGATCAAACATTATGAAAATTATGAACACATGGTTTTTAATAAGCCTTTATACCAAATATTGAAAAAACATAAAGACGAGATCTTTGCAATGAGCAAAAAAGACAAAAGAGATAAAAGAGTGATTCGTACTGCAATGGGATTAAAGCTGCATACGGGCACTTTGTTTATTCTATAGTCGATAAGGATTGATTTGGCAAATATAAGCTATTCACTTTTTTTTAAAGCCAATTTACTTTTCACCAGCATATTGTTTCTGTTTTTTTTACAATATAATCCAAATTACAGCGGTGCCGAGTTACTTCTTCTTGTTGCAGCCTCTCTTTCCTCTGCAGCGATCCTTTATATTTTACTTTATCTCCTGCTTATACTCTTTACCTTTACAAAAACCTTTGTTCTGTATCTAAGTGCTTTTGTTTTTGTGCTTGTGGATATCGGATTGATCATAGATTTCTTTATCTTCAGACTGTATAAATTTCATATCAATGCCATGGTGCTGAATATTTTAACTTCGCCGGATGCTGCCGATTCCATACAGCTTGGTATGCTGCCTGTTTTACTCTTTGCTGTACTGCTCTCTGCTTTTATCGGATTGGAACTCTATCTCATTAAAAAGCTTTTGAAGACCTCTGAAAGAAGCAAGGTTGATCTTAACAAAAAATTAAATAAATTTGTGATGATCCCGCTCTTTTTGATCATTTTGAGTGAAAAAGTAAGTTACGGTTTTTTATCACTCTTTTCTTATAATGAAACGGTTGCGAAGTTTAAAGTTATCCCTCTCTATCAGCCTTTGACCGTCAATAAATTTGCAGCAAAATATTTTGATATCAAATCGGAGGTACAAACGCAAAATACGATCCGGAAAGATGCAGATCTGCAGTATCCCCTGTCACCGCTGAGACTACGAAAAGATCCTCATAAAATAAATATTTTTATTTTTGCCAGCGATTCTGTCTGTGATACCTGTGTGAATGCCAAGATCACACCAAATATTGAAAATTTCAAAAAAGATGCCATCGTCTTTGAAAATCATTACAGCGGAGGAAATGCCACACGCTTTGGTATCTTCTCTTTGATCTATGGTCTGAATTCAACTTATTGGTTCCCTTTTCTCAATGCAAACAGGGGGCCTGTGTTGTTTGACGTTTTGAATCAACTAGGATATAAGATCGATATTATCTCTTCTGCCAACACAAGCTGGCCTGAATTTAGAGAAACATGTTATGTGAATGTACAAAAAAGTATTAAAGATGATTTTAAGGGTGAGCCTTGGGAAAAAGACAGACAGAGTTCAAAATATCTTTTGGAAAAGATCGAGAAGTGTACACAGGAAAATCCTCATTTTTCTTTCATTTTTTTGGATGCCCCCCACGGATATTCTTCTCCCAAAACGTTTAACCCTTTTAAGGCCAGTGAGGAAAATATTAATTATCTCACAGTAGGCAAAGACGGGGAAGATATCAAAGCTGTCTATGCACAGTATCAAAATGCAGTTGCTTATAATGACAAACTTTTTGGAAAAATGATAGAAAAATTAAAAGCAAAAGGACTCTATGATGAATCTTTGATCATTTATACTTCCGATCACGGGCAGGAGTTTTACGAATATGGATCCTTTGGGCACAACTCCTCCTTTTCAAGAGCACAGACCGTGACGCCGATGATCATTAAACTGCCTGACAGTTTTAAAAATAAGATAGAGCTTCCTGCTGCATTCCCTGATATCATGACAAGCCATAATGATATCGTACCCACACTGCTGACACTGCTTGGTATTGAAAATGACAGTGATGATTACAGTAATGGCAAAAATATTTTCGATAAAACATTCAACAGAGACTATGTCTTCTCTGCCAACTGGAATAATAATGCGATAATAGATAAAGAGTTCACCTATATTTTTTCCAATCTGCCAAATAAGATGTTTAAAAATGAGATCAGAAAAAATGCTACTTATGAGAGAGTGAACGATAAGAAGATGGACAGTAAAAAAGTGTTGAATATCCTGAATGAGAATAGAAAGTTTTTAAAATAAAAGATATAATATAAACATAATTTCATAATGGATGGTAGATGAAGTATACAGATATAGATTTTAACAGCAAAACCATACTTATTACAGGGGGAGCAGGCTTTATAGGCAGCAGTCTGGCTTTTTATTTTCAGGAACATTACCCTGAAGCCACAGTGGTCGTCTTTGACGCTTTTCGAAGCGGAGAAACCTTTTCTAATGGAAACCTCAAAAGTTTTGGACACTTTAAAAACCTTTTTGGATTTAAAGGCATTGTCATCAGTGGAGATATCAATGACTCCGAAGCGATAAGATCTTTGGAAGAAAACTACAGCTTTGATTATATTTTTCATCAGGCTGCCATTTCCGATACTACCGTAGCCGAACAGGACCTGATGATCAAAACCAATGTCAATGCGTATGAAGCACTCCTGAAGATGGCTGTCAAAAACGGTGCCAATATGATCTATGCTTCCTCTGGTGCAACCTATGGAGACAGTGACAGGTTTGAGGTAGGATATGAACAACCCAACAATGCTTACGGTTTTTCAAAAGTGATGATGGACAATATCACGAGCGCCTATCTGAAAAAAGGTGTGGATATAGATATCGTGGGATTGAAGTATTTTAATGTCTATGGTCCAAGAGAATTCTTTAAAAACAGTACGGCTTCCATGGTTGTTCAGTTCGGACATCAGATCCTGGCAGGAAAGACGCCTAGACTTTTTGAAGGATCTGACAAAATTTTAAGAGATTTTATCTATATAGAAGATGTGATCCAGGCAAACATTAAAGCATGTGACCCTAAAAAGTCCGGCGTCTACAATGTGGGTACAGGAAAAGCGCGGAGTTTTGAAGATATCGTGAATATTTTGCAAAAAGAACTTGGGTTGGACAAAGGTAAAGAGTATATCCCAAATCCTTTTGTCGGACAGTATCAGTTCTTTACTCAAGCCAATATTGAAACGACTAAAGAAGCCTTGGGCTATCTGCCGCGTTTTGAGATGGAAGAGGGGATCAAAGCCTATATCCCAGAGATCAAACGACTTTTTGAAACAGAAGCAGCGCATGCAAAATAAGCAAGCTAAAATTTTAGTCATCGGTGACTTGATGATAGACCACTATCTCTGGGGATCGGTCAACCGTATTTCCCCTGAAGCCCCTGTACAGGTGGTTGATATCGAAAAAGAGTCTACAGTACTTGGGGGTGCAGGTAATGTGGTGAATAACCTGTACAGTCTGGGATGTGAAGTCTCTGTGCTGTCAGTTATCGGAGAAGATGAAGCCGGCGAAGAACTGCAAAATATGCTTGAAGCCATAGGAGCAAATGCCTATCTGGTCAAACAGGAAGATCGCAGGACATCTAAGAAGAGTCGTATCATCGCATCCCATTCTCAAGTGGTACGTTACGATAAAGAGAGTAAAGAAGATATTTTAGCTCAAAGTGAAGAAGCACTTTATGCTAAATTTACGGCTATTTGTGAGGCACATGACATCATTTTGCTCTCTGATTACGGTAAGGGTGTATTGACAACAGTATTGACGCAGAAGATCATAGCGTATGCAAACAGACAACAAAAAAGAGTATTGGTGGATCCTAAAGGAAGGGATTACAGCAAGTATGCCGGAGCTTATCTGCTTACGCCAAATAAAAAAGAGGCCATCAAAGCTTCAGGTGTAGAGATAGTGGATGACAGAAGCCTTATAGAAGCACTTAAAAAACTCAAAGAGATCGCAAAACTCAGTGTCTCACTGATCACACTGAGTGAAGACGGTATAGCGATATTTGAAAACAGACTGATCATGAGACCCACCGTTGCCAGAGAAGTGTATGATGTGACCGGTGCGGGAGATACTGTTTTAGCTTCACTGGGTTATGCTTTGGCACAGGGCAAAGAGATCGTCTCTGCTGTTGAGTTCTCAAATCTTGCTGCAGGTGTGGTCGTGGGCAAGCTGGGCTCTGCCACAGCAACACTCGATGAGATAGAACACTACAGAGCCAGTATCCATAAAGGGACGATAGAGAGTCACATTAAAAGTTTTGACGAGATCAAAGTACAGGTGGAGAGACTGAAAAAACTGGGTAAAAAGATCGTTTTTACCAATGGCTGTTTTGACATTCTCCACCGTGGACATGTCAGTTATCTTGATACGGCAAAATCTTACGGAGATGTGCTCATACTCGGATTAAATTCTGATGAGAGCGTAAAAAAGTTAAAAGGTGAAGAGCGTCCCATCAACTCTGAAGAGGACAGGGCATTTATCCTCTCTGCGTTGGAAAGTGTGGATTTTGTAACGATATTCTCTGAAGAAACACCCTATGAACTTATAAAGATGGTCGAGCCTGATGTACTTGTCAAAGGCGGTGATTATGAGGGTAAAGAAGTGGTAGGCTCTGACATTGCGGCTGAAGTGAAGTTGGTACAGTTCATCGATGGACGAAGTACCACAAAAACCATCCATAAGATCCAAAGCGGTAACTGCTAAATGAAATATGAAGTAAGAGATGAGTCTTATCTTCCTTTTCTGGAACAGATAAGAAGTAACTTCAAGGAGACTGCCTATGGTACATATAAGGGAAGGAATGCAATAAAAGTACTCTCTTTTCTCGGACAGGACATTGTGGTCAAGTCGTTTAGGATACCGCATATGCTCAATAAGTTCGCCTATACCTTTTTACGTGATTCAAAAGCTAAAAAATCTTATGATAACTCTTTGCAGATCATCGATTTTGTCCCTGAACCTTTGGCATATGCAGAGTTTTTCAGATTTGGACTGCTCTATGACAGTTATTTCCTCTGTAAAGAGTTTCATTATGATTTTACTATACGGGAAGTATTTATGGATTATCAGTTTCCTGACAGAGAGAATATTTTTGCCGCTTTTGCCGCATTTACCTATGCTTTGCATGAAGAGGGTATTGAACATCTCGATTACTCTCCCGGAAATATTTTGATCAAGAAAGAAAAAGGGACATATATGATCAAAACCATAGATGTCAACAGAATGCGTTTTGGTCACTTAAGCAGACAAAAGCGTTTGGAAAATTTTGCAAAACTCTGGGCGAGTGATGAAGATATTAGGCTTATTGCAACATATTATGCCCAAAAGATGCAGATCGATGAAGAAGAAGCAGTACGAATGGCAGTGCAGGCTTCAGAGAAACATAAAGAGAGAAAAAATCTCAAAAAGCGTCTTAAAGGGAATCAAGTTGCTTAAGTTTACTGTGTCATGAGATCGTTTTTAATCTATATATCACGGGCGTATAGTATACCCATAGGCAGACCTCTTCAGGAAGAGATAGAAAAAAGAGGTTTTGAAGTGAAGTGGTTCTGTGATGAAGAGGAGACAAAAAAATATTTTTCTTCAAAAGAGATCCTGCTGGAGAGTGTGGATGAAGTACTGACATTCAACCCTGATGTAGTACTTGTCTCTGCCAACACTGTTCCCGATTTTTTCCCCGGGATCAAGGTGCAGGTCTTTCATGGTTTCTCTGTCAATAAACGAAGTGAGTCCAGAGGCCATTTTAATATAAGAGGTTTTTTTGACCTCTATTGTACTTTTGGTCCCAGCACCACTTTACCTTTTTTAGAGTTGCAGAAAAAATACAAGTATTTTGATGTCGTGGAAACGGGTTGGTCAAAGGTGGATCCGCTTTTTCCTTTGGAGAAGAAGTCAAGCAGGAAAAAACCTACGGTCATTATCTCTTCTACTTTTACCACACGTCTCAGTCTGGCTAAAGATCCGGATGTAGTAAAAGAGATCGAAAGATTGTCCAAGGTCGGAAAATGGAAATTCATTGTTATCCTGCACCCCAATGTGGAGAGAGTAATTGTGGAAAAGTTTCAGACTCTGGAAAACAGTGATCTGACTTTTTATGATACCTTTGACATTATCCCGCTTTTGAAAGAGGCGGATGTGATGCTTTCCGATACAACCTCTGCCATTACAGAATTCATTCTTCAAAAGAAGCCTGTAGTGACAGTTAATAACAATAAACCAGCAGATTATATGATCAATGTCACGCAAGCCTTTGAGATCGAGGAAGCACTCAGCTATGCTTTGGAGAAACCTGAAGAGATCATGAAAAATATTGAAACGTTCATTGAAGAGACGCATCCCTATGCGGACGGAAGATCAAGCTGGAGAGTGATCGATGCCTGTGAGGCATTCCTGGCAGAGAAAAAAATTAAAAGAAAACCATTGAATCTTATACGCCGTTATAAGATCCGTAAAAAATTAAACTATTTTAAAATTTAAAAGTGTATGATATTTAGATACAATACGCAGAGCAAAACATGCAAAGGTAAAAGTGAATGATCAACCCTATCTCAGTTGTTATCATGGCAAAAAATGCACAAGATACCCTTGCTCTGTCGCTTGATTCCCTAAAAACCTTTGATGAAGTGATCTTATATCTGAATGATTCTACAGATGATACGGAAGTGATCGCCAAAAAATATGATAATGTCAAGATCATAAAAGGTGAATTTATTGGGTTTGGAGAGACAAAGAACAAAGCAGGGGAGTATGCACAAAATGACTGGATACTCTCCCTGGACAGTGATGAGATATTAACGCCGGAACTCATAGAAGAGATCTCTGAGGTAGATACCAAGGATATCACGGCACTTTACAGACTCAAACGCGATAACTATTTTTTAGGACATAAAATACAAAACTCTGACCATATCGTAAGGATCTATAACAAAAAGCATACAAAATTCAATGACAACAAGGTACATGAAAGTGTGATGGAGACCCCCGATAGTCATATGATCACGCTCAAACACAGTTTTATACATTTAAATATTACCGATATAAACCAGACACTGACCAAACTGATCATGTATACGGATCTGGGTGCCAAAGGAAAAAAAACATGTTATTTTACGGTAGTGATCAGCAAAGCCATCTTCGCTTTCTTTAAAACCTATATCATCAAAGGTAATTTTTTAAGAGGGTGGGTGGGGTTTGCCGTGGCTATCAATTCGGCAAATAAACGCTATTACAAGTATTTGAAACAGTTTGTAAACTGTAAAGATCCGCAAGAAAACAGAGATGAGAAGACAGAGAGATGAAACCTCCTTTTATTTGGGATAAATACTCAGACCAGCCTCACCTCCTAAAAGATAAAGCGTATAAGAAGAGGATGCGCAAGAAATGTAGGTGGGATAAGATAGCGCTCTATTTGTCAACTCTCATATTTTTCCCGCTCAGCATTGTGCTTATGCCTCTGTTCAAAGGTAAAAAAATAGACAGTAGAGGCTTTTACGGCATGGGTGTGAATCTTGACAAGGGTGAAGTACAAAAAGAGCTGATAGAGGAGCTTGGTGTCAAACATTTGCTGGTCCGTATGCCCTTATGGGAGATGGACAGAGTAGAGGAGTATGTCTCCTTTGTCAAAAGTTTTGGAGAAGACAAAAAGATACTCTTAAATATACTGCAGGATAGAGAACATATAGAAGATGAAACACTTCTGACTAAAGATATCACAAGGATTTTTGAAAAGTTCTCTCCCTTGGTGGAAGAGTACCAGATAGGGAATGCTGTCAACCGTACCAAATGGGGGTTCTTTTCCATGGGTGAGTATATGAAATGGTATCAAAGTATCCAGGCTATCAGAGATGAAAAATACCCAAAGCTGAAACTCATAGGTTCAGCCGTCATAGATTTTGAATATTACTATACCATCCGTACGCTTTTCAACTTTTTTTCTCTCAAATACGACAGATTATCTGCATTGCTGTATGTAGACAGAAGAGGAGGTCCAAACAATACACAAATGGGTATTTTTGACACGAAGAACAAGATATCTATGCTCTACTCTCTGGCGAAACTTTCGCCTAAAACATCTGATAAGATTTACATCACTGAGGTGAACTGGCCGCTCTCTAACACCGCTCCCTATGCACCCACTTCAGAGGCGGAGTGCGTGAGTGAAGAGAACTATGCTACATTTATGAAAGAGTATTTGGAGATAGCCAAAGAGAGCGGGAAGATACAACGTGTCTACTGGCATCAGCTCATTGCACCTGGTTATGGTCTGGTGGATGACAGAGACGGTATCATACGCAAAACCAAAGCATTTGAAGCGTATAAAGAGATAATAAAGGAGTCTCATGCAAATGATTACAAGGCTTAAAACACAGAACAGGGAGGCAGAAAATGCTGACTCTTAAAAAATTATTCAGCTATTATTTGCTGATAGTGGGTATATTTTTCGTAGGACGGATAGTTCTCTTTATTACCTATTTTGACAGATTTTCGGACAGTGGTGTAAACTATTGGCTGAGTTTTGTCTATGGCTTGAAGATGGACACTATGGTCGCTTCTATACTGCTTGTCATCCCTCTTATCGTACTAAGCTTTTCACCTGCAAGTCTGGCAAAAATTTCAAACCTTTTTTTACGACTCTATTTTGTTATTGTTCTGGGCATTCTGATCTACATAGAAAATGCAACGTTCCCTTTCTTCATCCAGTATGATGTACGTCCCAACTTTAAGTTCGTAGAGTATTTGGAGTATCCGGTAGAAGTGTTCAATATGATCATTGCAGACTACAAATTGGCACTCAGCCTTGCCTTTGTCATGATAGGTCTGTTTGCATGGCTTTTCCTGCGCAGAACCCAAAAGAGTTTTCTCTCTGTACTGCAAATACCTTTATGGAAAAGAGCACTTTGGTTCCTGCCTCTTGCACTGCTCCTCTTCATCGGTATACGTTCCTCTTTCGGGCATAGGGCTGCAAATATTTCAGATGCCATGTACTCCACCGACCGCATTGTGAATGAAGTGACTAAAAATTCATTCTACTCCATAGGCTATGCCATGTATACTAACAAAATGTATGCTACCAAAACGATCAAGCAGTATGGAAAAATGTCTACGCAGGAAGCATTGCAAAGAATGCAGCATACCCTGGGTATTGAAGGAAATGACTTTTCTGCAGCTTCGGTTTTTGAAAGAGTTGAGAAGACACATTTTCCAAGTACAAAAAAGAAAAATCTTGTGATTTTTCTTCAGGAGAGTCTGGGGTATCAGTTTGTGACACCTGAGATAACCCCAGAGTTGCTGAAACTCAAAAAAGAGGCTATCTGGTTCTCTGAAGCCTATTCCAACGGAACGAGGTCTGTCAGAGGTATCGCAGGAGTGACATCAGGATTTTTGGCTGTGCCCGGTAAAGGTGTGGTGAAGCGGACCAAATCACAGAGTGATTTCTTTACCTTCTCTTCACTGCTCAAACCACTGGGCTACCATACGATGTTTGTGTATGGTGGTGAAGCACGTTTTGACAACATGCGCTCATGGTTCCTGGGAAATGGTTTTGATGAGATAGTGGAAGAGAAGGATTATGTGAATCCTAAAGCTGTATCAACATGGGGTGTGAGTGATGAAGATCTGGCAGCTAAAGGCAATGAAAGGTTTTCTGCACTTTATAAAGAGGGAAAACCCTTTGCCGCACTTATGTTCAGCTCTTCAAATCACAGTCCTTTTGATGTTCCGGAAGGAAAGTGTGTGCCTGTCAAAGAAGGGGTGAGGTGTGTGGAAAATGCTGTACAGTATGCCGATTATGCCATAGGACAGTTTTTTGAGGAAGCAAAAAAACTGCCTTATTATAAAGATACGGTCTTTGTCGTCATCGCAGACCATAACATTCGTGTGTTTGGTGACGATGCTGTCCCTGTCAATATGTTCCATATCCCGGCATTCATCGTAGGAGAGGGTGTAGAACCGAAAATCTACGACAAACTGATTTCTCAACCTGATGTCCTTGCAACAGCCATAGACTTGATGGGAAAAGACCTGAAGTATCCTATTTTGGGAACGTCTATTTTTTCTGATGCAAAAAAGGATGTCAACCTGATGCAATTCAATGAAAACTATGCCTTAAGAGTAGGAGATAAAGTGGCTATCATAAGACCTATGAGGCCGGCAGAAACATTTATCTATAAAGAGAAACATTTAGTGCCAACAGAGCATGACGTAGAGTTGGAAAAAGATGCTTTGGCCTTTGTTATAGGACTCAATCATTTGTATGATAAGCGTTTGTTTCGTTAAAGAAGAGATAGAGTGAATAAAAAAAGCATAAGTATCATACTGTTGGTAGTGGCTGTTATTGCCTGGAATCTTACTGTTGCTTATGTCGATAAAAAATTGCAAGAAAACAAGGATGATTCCGTTTATGCCAACTGTCATAAAGTCTGGGTCGCACGCGGACTCTATAAAATGCACAGTGAGCAAAATTCTATTGTAAGCATGCAGCGTGCCTTTGCAGAGGGTGCTCTGGGGGTGGAGATCGATCTTTATTATGATGTGAAGATGCAGCGTTTTATCATCTCCCATGACAAGCCTGTCAAAGACAGTGAAGGTAATCTGCATTACAGTGAAAAAAATGGGAAACTGCTTACGCTGGAGCATGTATTGCAAACGGTAGGTAAGGGACATTACTTCTGGCTTGATTACAAAAATCTGGATAAACTCTCTGTCAAGGAGAGTGAACATGCCATCGAACGCTTACTAAGCATCACTTATGGAAGTACTGTGAGTGAACGTCTTTATATCGAAGGTTCAAATCCGTTTCGCCTCTCCATGTATACAGATGCAGGGTTTAAAACTATTTTGGGTATCCACCCGTTACGTGAAAGCAGCCTATTCTCATCTATCGTGATCAATGGCTATAAATTGGGATATTATTTCAGTAACATTACAGGGGTAGCTTTAGCCTATGGTGCGATTGATGATCCTATTTATGATGAAGAGACAGAAAAAAGTCTTGGAGCCATTCCTACGTTTCTTTTTCATGTGCCTGATGATAAAGAAATGCTTCATACACTGGTATCTAAAAGTGCTGTCCGAGTGCTTCTTGTTGGAAGAGATATCAGTATCAATCGTTTTGATATTAATAATTGTGAGTAGTCTTAGTATTTATTAATAACTGAGGTTAAAATGAGTCATCTACCGCTTGGCAAATGATATGCCCTATGAGAATGTGAATCTCCTGTATGCGCGGAGTATCGGAAGAGGGTACGACCAGATTCAGCGTACATACTTCATTCATTAACCCTCCGTCACGTCCGGACATTCCAAGTGTATTGCAACCCATCTCTTGTGCAAGTTTTAATGCAGAGATGACATTGGCAGAGTTCCCGCTGGTTGAAATACCTATGAGAAGATCCCCTTTATTGGCTAAGGCTTCTACCTGTCTGTCAAAGATACGGTCATAGCCATAGTCGTTAGCGATGGCTGTAAGCGCTGAAGTATCCGTGGTTAATGCAATACCTGGCAATCCCTTGCGTTCTGTCTTATAACGTCCGCTAAGCTCAGCAGCAATGTGCTGCGCATCCGCAGCCGAACCGCCATTTCCACATAAGAGTACTTTATGTCCGTTAAGAAGCGTCTGGCTGACCAGTTTGGAAGCTTCTTCTATAGAAGGTATCATCACTTCAATGGTTTTGTCTATCGTCTCTCTATGTGCATGGAGTTCACTTTTTATCATTGTTAACATGAGAAGATCCTTTATAATATCTTACCTTTATTTTCTTCCAAATATTCTGTACATGCTTGAATAGTTGAAAAATAATAGTCACAATGTTGAAACTGTCTATCCCCTATGGCTATGCTTGAACCTATATGGGCATTACGTGCCAGGTCCATGTCACTCTGCTTGTCCCCTATCATCCAGGAGTGTTCAAGGTCAATAGGGTATTTTTTAAGAATTTTATCTATCATCCCTGTTTCAGGTTTTCTGCAATGACATTTTTCATTTGGAGTATGAGGACAGTATGCTACTTCTTTGATAGTGATACCATTTTCATATAGTTTATTCACCATCCATTCAGTAAGTGTTTCAAAGGCTTTCTGACTATAATATCCACGACCGATGCCCGACTGATTAGTGACGATAAAAAGCAGATACTCCTCTTGCGCAAAAAGTTGAAGCAGTTCAAATATACCTTCGGTAAATTCAAACTCTTCTATGTTGAAAACATACCCATGATCTACATTGATGATGCCGTCACGGTCAAGGAAGAGGGCTTTTTGTTGCAGATTACTCAGTGACTTCTTCCTTTCTGCCTCGGAGAAACTCCAAAAAGAAAGCCAAAAAGACTGAAAGCATCAAAGCTGTGATAAAGGCAACGATAACGATAAGTTTTTTCTTTGGCTTGATGGGTTTCTTAAGTGTTTCTATTTCTCCTACTATATGCGTGGGTTTCATCATGAGAGGAGTAATGGAAAGTTTTAACTCCTGTTCTTTAGTCTTAAGCTCTGAGATGTACTTTTTAAAGTCTTGAAGTTCAGTTCGTTTTTCACCTATCTGTAAAACATAGATCCCTGCAAGTGCAGCATCTTCACTTTTGAGAGAAAGAATTTTTTTACTGTATTCATCCAATTCTTTATTCAATTTTATGAGATTTGTACTATATTCTTTGATCTCTTCTTGAACAAGTTTTATTGACTCATTCTGGCTATCTGTATAGACATCTGTTTTTTCTTTATAGTCAGTTTCAATCTTCTTAATAACCGTTTCGATGTATTTTACAGCTTCTTTATTATTGCTTCCATGGATTATGATAGAGAGAATATTATCGGATTTTTTTGTAGCAGAAATAGAGTTTACCAGGGGAAGTTCTCTTTTAACACCTTGTGCATTGACTTTATATACATAAGAGAGTTTCTGTTGTATAGTATTAATATTATCAATAGGTTTATTATCTATCTGTCCTACTTCAATCATAGACTTTACTGCATAAACCGGTTTAGCTATAAAAAAAGCATAAACAATTGCAAATATTGTGATAAGTATAGTCACTGACCAGATCAGTTTTTTTCTTCTTTTGAGGATAGAGAAAAGCTCTCTTATATCTATCGTATCTTGTTGTATATATTGAGTGTTTTCCAATGTTATGCCCTATGTATAAGTAATTTGAAATTATGCCACAATAGCACTTAGGAACATTAGCTACCTTGCCTATAAAGAAATTTTTGTTAAAATACATGACTTATAAGGATTGAACCTTCTAAATAGCTTCACGTCATCTTGAACTTGTTTCATCCCATAGGTTTAAAATATTAACTATTTTTTTTGTATCTTCCAAATTCTGAACACCACTTATAGGCAGACTTAAAACCTGTTCATGGATCTCTTCACTTATAGGATAGCTTTCATCTTTACATTCACTATAAGCTTCTTGTTTATGTGGAGGGATAGGGTAATGGATCAATGTTTGAATACTATTGTCAAATAAATATTTTTGCAGTTTATCTCTATTATTCGTTCTAATTACAAAAACATGCCATACGTGGTTATCTTCTTTTCTAACAGTAGGTAAAATTATATTTTCATTCTTAATATTATTCAGAAAATAATGAGCTATTTCTCGTCGGTGCTTGATCTCATTATCAAGATATCTTAGTTTTACTCTGAGCATTGCTGCTTGCATTTCATCCAGTCTACTGTTGCTGCCTTTATAGAGATTTTTATATTTTTTATAGCTTCCATAGTTGCCTAAAGCTCTGATAGTGTTTGCCAACTCTTCATTATTGGTGGTAACAACTCCACCATCACCCAGGGCACCTAAGTTTTTCCCGGGGTAAAAACTGAAACCACTTGCATCACCCAGGTTTCCACATCGTCTATTTTCAAAATAGGCACCATGGGATTGGGCAGAGTCTTCTATGACTTTCAGATTATATTTTTTAGCTATTTTATTTATTTTATCCATTTGACATGTTTGTCCGTAAAGATGAACCGGCATGATAGCTTTTGTTTTTTTCGTAATTTTTTCTTCTATTTTGTCAGGGTTAATAAGATAAGTTTCACTATCTGGTTCAACCAATACCGGAACTAGATCATTCTCAGAAATGGCTAATATAGAAGCAATGTAGGTATTGGCAGGTACAATTACTTCATTACCGCTTTGTATTGCTCCCAGTTCTTTATATGCTCTAAGTATCAATGTTAAGGCATCAAGACCATTGGCTACACCTATAGCATACTTACTTCCACAATATTCTGAAAACTCTTTTTCAAACTCTTTACATTCATTCCCTTGAATATACCAACCACTGTCAATTACTTTGGTACATGCTTGTATCAACTCTTCTCTGTATTGAGCATTTATAGCTTTTAAATCTAAAAATGGGATCATGTTAATTTTCCTTTACAGTTATCACATACCAAACCAGCTTCACATTTGTTTCCGCAATCACAAACATACCCTTGAAAACGAGCTGGGTTGCCATACCATAATTCATTATTAGGTATATCTTTTGTTACTACACTTCCTGCACCTATCAAGGCATAAGATCCAATATTAATTCCACCCACTATGGTACTGTTTGCACCAATCGAAGCACCTTTCTTAATAGTGGTTTTTAAAAAACTATTTGGATATTGTTTGCTTCTTGGTGTAAAGTCATTGGTAAAAGTAACATTTGGTCCAATAAATACATTATCTTCAACCGTAATACCATCCCAAATTTGCACACCGCTTTTTATTGTAACATTATCACCGATTATTACATCGTTTTCTATGAAGACTTGGGCATTTATGTTGCTATCCGCACCTATTACAGCATTTTCCAATACCACGCAAAATTGCCATATATTGGTATTGGCTCCAATTTTTTTCGATTGGACGTCTGCTAGTTCATGAATCATTTTCTTTTTTTATTCCTGCATTTTTTGCAACTTCTTCTATAAAGTCTTGATAATTTCTAATATAATCACTCTCATCATAATAATCACTTGCAACGACAAGCAAAACGCAATCTGGGCTAAAATCATACATCTCTCGCCAATTCAATCCTTCGATCATCAGTCCCTTGTCCGGTGAGTCAAGTAAAAATTCCTGCGTTTTTTTTCCATCATCCAAATGAAATTTGCAACTTCCTTTAACAGCAATGGCTATTTGTTTAAGATCTTTATGTGCATGATATCCACGTCGAACATGCTCTTTAGTCCCAAAAATATAATAGACACGCTTGATATCAAATGGTGCATTATGATTTTCTTCCAAAGCGACTAGAGAGCCTCTGTCATCCCCCATGTTTTTTAATTTAACTATTTCACATAACATTATATTTCTCCAAGTACTATTAAATAGTTTTTATGATACATGTACCAAAATTTTCATCTGTCCTGCCCTACACATTCTGTATACAGCCAGGCATACTCACTCCATCAATATTATAAGTAATTTTTGCTAAAATTGTATTAATTTACATAAGAATGGATATAAAAAGGAGCTTTAGCATTTTAACATTTCAAATTTCAGACAAACATAGGTACTATATTGAACAGTTGCATTATTATTCCGTATTGTTATTGGTACTTGTCTTACCCTATTGGGGAGCTTGGAAATTGATGAAAGCACTAGCTTTTGTCATCTTTTTCTCTTCATTATTCACAGCAAAAGGAAAAATAAAAGCATTTTTCTCTAACAAAGTGATTATCGCTCTGTTCTTATTCATTCTGTTAACGTATATAAGCTCTCTATGGTCACCCTCCGAAACCATATTCACCTGGGAATTCAAATGGGCTGTGCATAGATTTCAATATTACTTTTTATTGATCCCCGGCATCTATTTTTCTTCACTTTCCAAAGAAAGAATAAAAAATATTTTTTTCCTGATGGCATTAGCCCCGCTTGGCACTGCGATTATCTATTATTTGAATGTTTTTGGTCTCACTGATCTCTCTTTTTCTGAATTTGGAGCGAAGGACAGCTCACTATTGACCAATTATTTAGTCAATAATTTTTTCCTTGCTTATTCTGCGATATACTTTTTACACCTTTCTCTAAGCTCTTTTCTTAAAAAAGAGTATAAACAATTCACATTGTTTTTTATCTTAGAGATGATATTTGTTTCATCCATGTTTATAAATCCGCAAGCGTATTCAAGATTGGCGCTTCTTGTCTTTATAATCATAGCCATGATCACACCTCTTTTTTATCTAAAAAGAAAATACTCTATGATGCTTATGGTTCTTTCCCTCTTGTTTATTGCTGTGTTTATGAGTACAAATACGAAAATTCAAAATGGGTTAAATGAAGTTAAAACTGCAATTGAAGAGAACAGATATACTACATCTTGGGGGGCAAGACTAGGACTTATTATTGTTGGGGTGGATATATTTAAAGAACATCCTATTATGGGTAGAGGAATATCTGATGTAACGACAAGTCTAGTAGTCTATAAAGAAAAACATCCGGAATATGGTCTTGTTGATAGTCTTGTCCACTTTCACAATGAACACGTCACTTTACTTGTCCAGGTAGGGGTAATCGGGTATCTGCTTTACCTGTTGTTTATATTCTTATTCCTAAAAACCCCCATTTCAGATCCTTTGATCGATAAGCTAAAATACACCTATACGATGGCTTTTTTACTTATGCAGATGGGAGAACAGTACTTTCTCTTTTATAACACAACATTTTTCATCTGTCTCTTTTTCATATTTATTATACTCCATGGTGAAAGAGAAAAAGAAAATTAGTTTTGTTGAGCACTCTCTTTATTTTCCATATGATCAAACTCAGGTACGATGTTTTTAAGTTGAGCAAGTTTATCATCACTGTGTATTAATGCATTGATGTCCTCATTGAGCTGTTCTATATCATAATGTGTTGGTGCAGCAACAGTGATGGAGTCATATTCTGTATGCATATCACTGTCATCTATAAGCAACTCTTCATATAGTTTCTCTCCGGGACGCAGACCGGAGAATACTATCTCTATATCATCTCTTCCGCTAAGCTCTATCATTTTTTTGGCAAGGTCAACGATTTTAATGGGTTCACCCATATCCAGGATGAAGATTTCGCCACCTTGGCCTATGGCTCCGGCTTGCAGCACGAGTTCACAGGCTTCGGGTATCAGCATGAAGTATCGGGTGATGTCAGGATGGGTCACGGTAATATTTTGACCTTTTTCGATCTGGCTTCTGAATTTTGGTATGACTGAACCGCTGCTTCCCAATACATTACCAAACCGGACAGCAACGATTTCGGTTTGCTTTGTATCAGCATTTTTTGAAGAAACTGCATTTTGTGCGTAGAGTTCGCAGATACGTTTGGTCGTACCCATCACATTGGTAGGTCGCACTGCTTTGTCCGTAGAGATGAGTATGAACTTCTCGACACTATTTTCTATAGAAACATCAATGCAGTTCTTTGTCCCGATAACATTATTAAGTATTCCTTCTTCAATGTTTGCTTCAACCATGGGTACATGTTTGTAGGCAGCAGCATGGATGACAATTTGGGGATTATATGTTTCAAAGGTTTTTTGAAGCTGCTCTTTATTGACAACAGATTGCATGATACAAACAGCATCTGTTTTGTGGGAGATCTCCTGCTCTATTTGATAGAGGTTGTATTCACTATGATCTAAAAGTATCAGTTGTTTTGCATTAAATTTGATGCATTGTCGTACGATCTCAGATCCGATGCTTCCCCCGGCACCTGTGATCAATACAGTTTTATTTTTGATAAATAAAGATATTTTTTCTTTGTCAAGGTCTTTCGGATGTCGTGCAAGCAGATCTGCCACTGAGACATCTTTTAACTGACTTGAGAATGGTTGATCACGTAAAATATTATCTAATGCTGGTAAAACTTTTATCTCATGAAAATAGTCATGAAGTTTTTCATACACTTCTTTGATCCGAGATGTTGGAGCAGAGGGCATTGCGATTACAAGAAGATCCAGTTTTTGATCTTTGAGTTTTTTCTTTAGATTCCTTTTTGAGATGATCCGAATGGCATCTATGCTTCGTTTGTGCAGCAGCGGATCATCATCTACAAAATATTTTACTTTATATTCACTGTCAGACAATTCTTCTTCAAGTTTGAGTCCTGCTCTCCCTGCACCATAGATGACAACCTCTTTTGTCTTTACTACTTTGTGGATGTTCCAGTAGTAGTGATAGCTATACATTAGAAAGTTCATGATAAAAAGATAAAGAAAGAGCTCAGAGACAAAGAAATATATATGTATTTCATCATAAAATATGGGCATATATACTGCAAATGCCATAAGATATACGGTACTTTTGATCAAAAATGTTTTTTGGCTTGATTTACTCCATGACAGAGAATAATCTTTAAGTATCAGTGTAGAAGCTATGAGTCTGACAATGATGATGGTAATGACTACATTGGGTAAAAACTCTTTATGGAAGATCCAAAAGGTCCAGCTAAATGTGGCAAGTGATAAAAGGATGATCACTAAATAATTTAAGATTCTTTTATCTACATGCATCTGTTTATATCACTTTCAATGTTTTCAAAATCAATTTTATGTCATTTGTAAAAGATATTGTATCTATATAATGATAATAGAGCTCTATTTTTTGAGGTAGTACAATATCGATATAAGCCTTCTCTTTATCTTTATACTGTTCCATAATAGTCTCTTCATCTCTAAACTCAATGGCAGCGTTATCTGTAATACCTGGTTTGACACTCAAAACTTTTTGATAGGCATCTCTTTTTTGTTCAACAAACTTCATCACTTCAGGGCGAGGACCTACCAAACTCATATCACCTTTTAAAACATTTAAAAGTTGTGGTAGTTCATCTATCTTTGTTCTTCTTATTATCTTACCTACTCTAGTAATACGAGTATCATCTCCACTTGTAACACTTGGTCCAACTTTATCAGCATCTACGATCATGGAACGAAACTTATAGAGATTAAATTCTTTAAAATCTATTCCCACTCTTTTCTGTACATAAAAAAGTGGACCTTTTGAACTTAGCTTTATCCATAGTGCGATAGGAATAATAATCGGCAATAGTATAGAACCCCCTATAAGTGTAGCCAATATATCAAATATTCTTTTCCCAAATTTGATATACATCAGTCTACTATTTCTTTGACTTTATGTATCACATAATTTACTTCTTCATCACTCATATCTGGATAAATAGGTAAAGATAAAGACTTATCAAACACATCATTAGCTATAGGATAATCTTCATTTTTGTATCCGTATTTATTTTTATAATATGGATGTTTATGTATAGGTATGAAGTGAACACTGCAGCCTACGCCGTTTTCTTTTAATTTTTCTATCACTTCATCACGGTTAGCTATTTTTATAACATACAAGTGCCATGAAGTGATTCTGTCTTCTTTCACAAATGGAATGCTTATATTTTCATTGTTTGTAAATGCCTGATTATATTTCATTGCAATCTGATTTCTTTTTTCTCTAAGCATATCTTGTTTTCTAAGCTGGACTAGTCCTAAAGAGGCATTTATATCAGTCGTATTATATTTGTTTCCATTATCAACAATTTCATAGAACCAACTACCTTTTGCAGTGTATCTGTCCCAAGCATCTTTGCTTATGCCGTGAAGTCTGTTGATCTTCATATTTTTTGCATAATCACTATTATTGGTTGTAGCCATACCACCTTCACCGGTACTAAGTGTTTTTGTAGCATAAAAACTAAAACAGGTAATATCTGATTTCTCGAGATTTCCTATAGGTATACCTTTATAGCTACTTGGAATGGCATGAGCTGCATCTTCTATAATTTTTAAATCATATTTTTTTGCTATTTCATAAATCTCATCCATATCACATGGTTGACCTGCAAAATGAACGGGTATAATAGCTTTTGTTTTATCTGTGATCAAAGCTTCAATTTTGGAGATATCAATATTATGTGTAGATTCTTCTATATCACAAAGTACCGGTATAGCATCAAAATAGGTTACGACTTCGGCTGTAGCTACAAATGTAGTCGTAGGCAGGATCACTTCATCACCTCTTTGAAGTCCGATGGCTTTGAGTGCAAGATGTAAGGCAGCAGTGGCACTGTTCATACTGACTGCTTCATTTGACCCGATATACTCTTTAAATTTATTTTCAAACTCTACAGTTTTTGGACCCATTGTAAGCCAACCTGATCTGATAGCCTCTATCGCTGCATTGATCTCTTCATCAGTTGTGTGTGTTTTATGAAATGGTATCTGCATTATCTTTATCCTTGTTCTTGTTTATCCATTTTTCTATGATTGCTTTATCAAAATAATTTTTTTGCACTACTTCATCGTGAAAATATCTTTCATCAATATCTAAAACACTGCCCGTAACTACAGCAGGATTTCCAGTAACAATCGAAAAATCTGGAATTGATTTGGTTACAATAGAACCAGCTTTTATCAAACACCCTTTTCCGATTATAACTCCTGGAAATATTACTGAGGATGTTCCGATAAAAGAATATTCACCAATAACTACTTTGCCATCAATATAGCCTATTCTATCATTGCTTTGTAGATATTGATCCCCAAGCAGCCTGATAGAGATATGACTGCTATGTGAAAAAATACTTACAAAAGATCCTGTTTGAACCCCTTTACCTATGTATATGCCATTTGATGCATCCAATAGAGAATAATGACCAATCCACACATTATCTTCACTATCAAGCTGTCCTCTGGAAAGAATTTTAGTGCTTGAGCTGATCCTTGTTAATTTCATAAATTGCTTTTGCACCTTATTGTAAAATCCATACACCATAAATGGTTGTTGTACAATGGCAATAAGACTTTGAACAAATGAAATAATATTACCTAGCGGTGAGAGATAAATTTCTTTAAGCATCATGCTACCTCTCTTTTGCTATTACGAATAATCATCATAAGTTTAGACAAATTATGATTTCGTGAAAGGTGCTCTTTCGCATAATTAAAACTTTGTTCACCCATCTTTGATAATTCATCACTACTCATTTTAGATATTTCACGCATGCAGCGTATCAATTCTCGTTCATCTTCAGGTTCTACCACATAACCGCAGCCATTATCTCGAATAATATCTGCAGGTTCACTATCTATATCTATTGATGCGATAATTGGTTTTTCTGAGAACATATAGGCCGTCAATTTTGACGGCAAGGCAGTCTTTGCCACACCTCTTTTCAACGGAAGCATCAGAACATCGGCTTTTGCCTGCATACCGGGAACTTCTTTTCCAGATACCTCATAAAACTGTATTTCTTTATCATGGTAACTTTTAGCTATTTTCATACACTTTTCTTTATCTGAACCACCGCCAGCTATGATTAATCTGGCATCATTCAAGTTAGCTTTTCCAAAAGCATGAATCAACAGATCAACACCGGCAGTAGGGCTGATACTCCCAAGATACATAAATGTAAATAACTCATTTTTCTGTGATTGGTTTTGATTTTTAAAATTGATGAAAATATCATCATTCTGCCAATTCCGAACAACTGATATTTTATCTTTTTCAAGATGACGACTCCTAATAAGGTAATCTCTCATTTTATAAGAGATCGTAACGATCTTTGTAGAATTTTTTAGTATTTTTGTATCTACAGGAAGAAGCAGTGTATTGATCAACGGACCTACAAATGGAACTTTTTCACTGATAGATTCAGGGTAAATATCCTGTATATGAAGAACCAAAGGTATATTGTATTTGGATGCGGTCTCTGCCAAATATTTCTGAGCAAACAGAGGCCAAGTATTTGCATAAATAACCTCTATCTTTTGATGATTTTCTTCGATATATTTTTTGGTAGCAACTCCTAAACTATAACTCTCTTTGGTTCTACCCAACAACTTGGATTCAGGACAAGTATAAGTATCCAATACAATATGTTCAAAAGGATATTCTTTCGAGGTTTTAGTTTTATCAAATCTCATCCCAAAAGGTCTTGTCGGTGGAGGTGAGATCACTACGACTTCTTCTTCTGCAGCGAGAGCATTAGCGATATCAAACGATAAGTTTGCAGAGACGACAGGTTCAGGAGGAAATACAGCAGTTACAATTAAGATCATGGATCAGCTTTTTTTCCAAACAGTACGGTTAATATAATCCGTATAAGAGAGGATGATCCTCAATACCTTATCTGACACATTCGGCATACTGTAGTCAGCAACAGATCGCAATGTTTCAGGAGTCTGGATTTCAAGTACTTGTAGTCCTTGCAAGATACGTTCTTTATCCAATCCTACCATCATTACAGATGCTTCTTCCATCGCTTCGGGACGCTCATGTGCCTCGCGAATATTAAGTGCTGGGAAACGCAATATAGATGATTCTTCACTAATAGTTCCACTATCACTGAGCACTGCCTTGGCATCCATTTGTAGTTTGACATAGTCATTGAACCCGAGAGGTTTCATAAGATTGATCAACGGGTTGAAAGTCACCCCTTTTTCTTCTATTTTATTACGTGTACGAGGGTGTGTGGAGACGATGATAGGCATCTTATACATTTCTGCTATAGCATTGAGTGTTTCTACCAAGGCATCAAAAGTTCTATCACTCCCGATATTCTCTTCTCGATGTGCAGATACGACAAAGTATTTCCCTTTTTCCAAAGAGAGTTCATCAACAATATTAGAAGCTTTGATATCATTGAGTTTACTGTGAATTACCTCATACATCGGGCTACCAGTCTTGATGATACGATCTGCCGGTAAGCCTTCCCGAAGAAGATACTCTCTGGCAATGTCACTGTAGGCCAAGTTAATGTCACTTATATGGTCAACGATCTTTCGATTTGTTTCTTCAGGAACCCTCTGATCAAAACAGCGATTACCTGCTTCCATGTGAAAAATAGGAATTTGTCGTTTCTTTGCCGGAATAGCACATAAACAACTATTAGTATCCCCTAAGACCAAGAAAGCATCAGGTTTGATTTCTTCTAACAGTGGATCAACTTTAATAAGGATATTACCTATCGTTTCAGCTGCAGAGCCTAAAGCAGCATTGAGAAAGTGATCAGGTTTACGTAGCCCAAAGTCTTTGAAAAAGACTTCATTGAGTTCATAATCATAATTTTGACCTGTATGCACAATGATCTGTTCTATGGCTTCTGACTCATCTAGTTTTTTCATTACAGCTGCAAGCCTGATGATCTCAGGTCTTGTTCCCACTACTGTCATTACTTTTAGTTTCTTATGACTTGCCATTCCTTGTTCCTTGTATTAAATTAATTTTATTTGAATAACTTCGAATGTGTACCGATACGTGTTAATCGCAATATATCATCTTCAATCACATAAATTATTAAAAGATCTCCAGCTATATGAAATTCTCTAAATCCTACGTAGTCACCGCTTAAACTATGATCTCTTGACTCAGGAGGAAGTTCATTCCCTTCCAAAAGTATCACCAAGTATTTTAAATATTTAACATATTGAGTATCTGTTATTTTCACTTTTGCATACTCTTTTTTAAAAGTCTTAGTGCGAAAGAGATTCATGTTCTCTCTTTAAATCATCAAGTGTAATATATTCTCCATCCAATTCCATAGCTTCTTTCATTGCCTTAAGTGTTTCATCATTTGGAATCTTTGCTTCAAAGGGTAGCCCATTATTGAGTACAATCATACGATTAAACATATTCACAGCCTGAGAATAGCTCATTCCTATGTATTTTAAAATATCCTTAGCTTCTTTATAGTCATGTTCTTCAAGACGAATAGTTGTTTGTGTTTTAGACATATAGAATCCTTTTTTGCACATTATATCCCAAATGGGATATTTTGTCAAATTTCATCTAAAAAGTTTTTATATCTTTAAAAAATATGTATCAGGATTTTCTCTGTCAAAAGTCTCATTTGCCCAGAGCAGTAATACCATATCTGTATCACCTGTGTTGGTAATGTCATGGGTATAACCTGGAATCATCTCAACTACTTCCATCTTTTTGTCACTTACTTTATATTCTATGATCTCATCTCCATGGATCTGACGATGTTTAATGCTCGCCTCACCTTTAATGACAAGAAACTTCTCATTTTTAGTATTATGGTAATGGTTTCCTCGAGTAATGCCGGGTACTGTTGTAGAGATAGAAAACTGTCCGCTGTCTAAAGTCTTTACAAATTCATAAAAGGTACCACGAGCATCTTCATACCCTTTAAGTTCATAAGAAAACTTGTCAGTCGGTAAAAAACTAAGGTAGGTTGCATAAAGAGCGCGTTCAAAGCCACGTCCTACACGAGGCACCAGTAGCTCTTTACGACTCTCTTTAAAGGCAAAAAGAAGCTCTTTGATCTCACCAAGTGTCTTGACATAAAGTGGTGATACTTCACCATAAACAGTACCCCTTTTCCCATTTTCATCCAAGTGGCGAATAAACTGATTAATAACATCATCAACATAGACAAGGTTAACTTCTACGCTCTCATCATTGATCTGTATAGGTAGCTCTCTTGTAATGCTATGACACCAAGTAGCAATAACGGTATTGTAGTTTGGTTGTGACCACTTTCCAAAGACATTTGGAAGTCTATAAATGTAAGTAACTGTCTCACTTTCTTTGGCGTATTTTTCGAGTGCCAGTTCACCCTCTCTCTTACTTTTACCGTAGTCGTTATCACGCTCGACTTGTGTTGATGAGCTTATTAAGATAGGAATCTTTTTACCACTTTCTTGAATCACATCAATGATCTTCTGTGTAAGATCACGATTGCCTTCATAGAACTCGTCAACATTCTCAGGACGGTTAACTCCTGCAAGATGAAAGATAAAGTCTATATCAGTGATTTTTGACGATAAGCTTTCGATGGCATCATCTTTAGAAAAAGTGATGATCTCAACATCATCCATCCGTCCAAGTCGTTCCAAAAGGTTTTTACCTATAAACCCTTTACTTCCGGTAACTAAGACTCTCATCTACAAAACTCCAAATTCTTTAAGGTCGTCTTTGATTTCGAGAAGTTTTAGCAGCATCTCTCTAAGTTCTGCTTCGTCAAGCTGATGTGTATTGTGGGAATGGTACTCATGTGCCTGGGTCACAATTTCTTCACCTTCATCAAAAAACTTACCATAGTTAAGGTCACGTGTATCAGCAGGGATACGGTAATACTCATCCATATTGATGGCATGAACCATCTCTTCTTTTGTCAGTAGTGTCTCGTACAGTTTTTCACCGTGACGTGTTCCGATAATGCTGATCTTATGTTCTGGTTTACCAAGAAGGTTGGTCAATGTTCTTGCTAAGATATCAATGGTTGCTGCCGGAGCTTTTTGCACAAAGATGTCACCATTATGACCGTTTTCAAAGGCAAAGAGTACAAGTTCAACTGCTTGATCCAGACTCATCATAAAACGTGTCATGGCCGGATCAGTGATAGTGATCTCTTCGCCCTTTCGTACCTGGTCTATAAATAATGGAATAACTGAACCACGAGATGCCATCACATTGCCATAACGGGTACAGGCGATCATAATGTCTTCATCATTAAGATTACGTGATTTGGCAACTGCCACTCTCTCCATCATCGCTTTTGAAACACCCATAGCGTTTATTGGATAAACTGCTTTATCGGTACTCAATACGATCACTTTTTTGACTCCAGCATCTATGGCTTCATAAAGAACATTCTCTGTACCAATGACATTGGTTTTGACTGCCTGCATAGGGTAAAACTCACATGAAGGTACTTGCTTGAGTGCTGCTGCATGAAATACAAAATCTACGCCTCTCATTGCATCTTTTATAGAGTTGCTATCTCTTACATCACCCAGATAGAATTTTAGTTTAGGATTATTATATTGCTTGCGCATGTCATCTTGCTTCTTCTCATCACGAGAAAAAATACGGATCTCTTTAATGTCTGTATCTAAAAAGCGTCGAAGGACTGCATTCCCAAAAGAGCCAGTTCCTCCTGTGATTAAAAGTGTTTTATTTTTGAACATTATGACCTTTCGTAAACTTAGTATTTCTGATTATGTATTTTACAATGTTTTATTAAATTTATAGGGTTATTAATATACTTTGAATATTTTTTTAATGCACTGTCATCCCATTCCCACCATGCAATTTTGATAAGATCATTAATAATATCTTCAGGAAATCGTTTTCTAATAAATTTTGCAGGATTTCCTGCCCATATCTCATAAGCTCCAACATTCTTCGTGAGGACAGATCCCATTCCTATAATTGCTCCATTTTCTATTGTTACACCACTTTTGATTAAACAGTTGCTTCCGATCCAAACATCATTTTTAATAGAGGTCCTTTCTGTTGTTTTAAAAGGGTGATTTGAAAAATTTTTTTTAAGTATATTTTTACCATTATGAAAAACTGGGGAAGTTGAAACCCAATCTATAGGATGTGCTGCACCACCAATAATGACATTGTCTGCAATTGAGCAAAAACTTCCTATTTCTGTATTTATAACTGTACAATTACTTCCAATAAATGAATATTTATTCATTATTATATTAACTAAAAGTGTGGCAGAAGAAACTTTTGAAGTATTATGAATCGTAGAGTTTTTAATTGCTGGCAAGTGTAAAATTTTTATTGCTTTTGCAAAGTAGTAACTAATCCCCATTATTAATTAATTCTTTGTATATTTTCATGTACACTTTGCTAAGTTCTTGCCAAGAATATTGTTGACTTTGTTCTTCAATTTTAAAATTTGGTATCAAGCTATCTTGTTTCATTTGTTGATAATATAAAATATACTTTTTCAACTCTCCTTTTTTTGTAAATAAAAATCCTCGCTCACCCTCAACTCTATCCTCTAAACCTTCTATGGATTCATATAGTATTACAGGAGTTCCACATCCATTGGCTTCCAATGTAGTGATAGAAATAGATCCTGGGAAAACAGCAAGATCAATATAGTTATAAAATTTTGCTAATTCTTGTGGATCTTTGATCAAAGGCTTGAAAGATATATTTATATTTTTACTTTTTGCATACTTTCTGAGGCTTTGTTGATACTCTGTTTCAACCTGATTCATACCAACTATTTCACAACTAATATTTGCATCATTTATCTCTACTAGCACATCTATAAGTGTTTCGAGTTTCTTTCCTGGAAAAATTTTACCTGCAAATCCAATTACAAGCTTATTGCTTCTATTTTTTGTATTTTGATCGTAAATAAATACTTCAGCATCATATCCCAATGGTACGATTTTCATCTTTTCTTTTTTTACATTATAGTGCTTCCGGATAAAATTATGTGAAGCTTGATTTGGCGTAATTATCAACTTCACCTGATCCTTTAATAGTGAAAATAAAAAGATATTTGTCCTATAATATATTTTTCCAGCCAATGACATATTTTTTAAATCAGGGTTTGAATGATCATTGATAATTACCGGTAATTTTTTTTTGCAAATTTTTAGAACAACTAAAGACAAAAGAGTTATGGGATTGCCAACACCAAAAATATGTACTAGATCGTAATCCTTTTTACATAATATCTGATGCATTTTTCTTATTTCAGTAATAAATGGCTTTCTCATAAATTCTATAGATTTTAATCGTATGATCTTTGAGCCACGATAGCTGTCTTCTCCAGCTTTAATCATTTTATTGTCTAAAAATGGTAAAAATTCTCTATCTATCTTATCTGAAGATAGAAATGTTGTTTCAATATCATAATCTTGCATAATTTCAGACAAGTAATGATCATGATATTTTAATTCTATTTGAAAAGATGGCCATATTTTAAGAATTTTCAATTTTATACTCCTTACTTTTTATTTGAACCAGTAAAAAAATTCCAAAGAAACCTATTAATATTCTTAAATCAGTTAAGCTATTAGATTTTAAAGTGTTCAAAAATAAGTATATATAAAGAGCCAAACACCAATAGCACTTTGATGTAATAATAGTCTTTAGCACAATTAGATTGAAAACTAAAAATAATATCAAAGGAAGCAAGCCAATTTCAAACCAGATTTCTACAAAAACATTATGCGGATATAGCCGTAGATCAATGTTGGTATACTCAAGACCAAAACTTCCTATACCATATCCAAATATTGCTGAGTCATTAATTTGTTGCAAGGCAAAATTTAAATATTCTATTCTAACACTTGCTGACTCACCGCCAACCAAAATACTCAATCGTTCTATCGTTCGATTTACTAGTTCAGTATTATTAATTGATACTATAAATACTACAATAAAAAATATTATGATACTAATTATAGTATTTGTTTTTATTTTCAATGTCTTGAAAAACAGGACTAATTTTTGCATTGAATAAAACACAAGGATTAAAAAAACAAAAAGCAATGCTCCTCGTCCTCCGGCCAAAACCATAAGAATGAAACTAGTAAAAACAAATATAAACCTATAATTATGTAAAAGTTTATTGAAAAAATAATATAAAAAAATAATACCGTTAGAATACGATAAAGTTAAGTACATGCCCCTTGCTAAAACTATATCTTCTGTAGATAAATTTGTTATCAGTGATCCATTCACATATGTAAATAAAAACTTTAAATATATTATAGTTATTAGAAATGTTGTCAATGAAAAAATTAGTATGAATCTATTGATATCAAATTTTTTAACTGCTATTGGAATGATTAGAGATAAGAGGATTAGTGAAAAATATGCTGTTTTTTTAATGGCATAAGCAGATGAGCTTGTGTATGTAAGAGAAAAAATTATTAAAATATATAAAAGCACTAAAACTGAAATAGCAAGATAAGTTTCTCTGGAAAGTGAGTTAAGACCCTTGCGGTTAAATACTAAAATAATACTCAGAATAATTGCTGATACAAGTGTAATATCGGGAATATTCCCTATTTCGTGCATAAAGAGAAGACCTTTTAGATCTCCACTTAATAAAAACACAGCAAAAACAAATTCTATACTTATTAGGCTTCGCCATTTTAGATTTATGATCAACCTTTTATCCTATTTAAAACAAACATATATCCAATATAATAGGCACCAATAACGAAAGTGTTGATAATTAAATAATTCTCAAAAGATAGCTTTAAATAATTACTAATAAATAGGATACTCATATATAATAAAAATAAAACAAATTGAAACACTAGCTCAATTTTTTGTTTTTCAAATAATGGTGCTATAAACATTAAAGGCATCGCAACAAATCTGATGAAAAACAGTGGTAAGATGATTTGTGTATATTTGCCGGCTATTCTCCACTCTTCACCAAATACAAAAGCGAAGACATCTTCAACAATGAAAAATAGAACAGTAAAAATAGGAACACCAATAATGAACATCTTCTTCAGTGTTGCATTATATGAGAGGGTTGCTTTTCCTGTTTCTATTTTTTCTACACTGGCTTGTTGAAAAAAAACCTGACCTACTGCACTACTTATCAAAGATATTGGTACACCCAGTATTCTTTGACTAAAGTAATAAAAACCAAGAACAGTAGCTCCAAATAATGAAGAGATGATAATATTGGCTAACTGCACAGATGAGACACTAACTAGACTGGAAAAAAGTGAAAACTTTGGAAATTTAATATATTTTTTTGCTAAAAAAATCATTTTTTGTTTTGAGATAATTGTTTTTAGGTCTTTATCTTTTGTAGCATTTTTAAACAACCTCATATTTGCTGCAATTCTTGCGAGTCCTTCACCTAATATCAATCCCGAAGCACCTGTTTTGATAACACCGATAAGTAACTGCGTTCCACTCATTACTAATGATTTGTGAATGTTTGCTTTGGCAATAGTTTGATAATTTTTCAGTCGTGTATTATATATATTGAGCATATTGAATGTTCCCATAAAGAAAACAACAATGGGAATGAAATAGAGCCATGGGGATATAGAGAAGTTATTGAGCAGTACACATATCTGATGATTAAACAAATAGACAATTATCAATAATATAAGGGAGATGATGGATGAGAGGATAAAGCCTAATATAACAATATTGAGTGCATCATCATTTTCCTCTGGCAGCATTACGGCCATGTCATATCTTGCAGTTGCAATATACCCAAAGATCGAAGTTATAGCAAAGAATAGAGCCAGTACACCAAAGTCATCCGGGGTATAGATCCGTGTCAGTATAGGACTGATGGCAATAGGAATAGCCTGTGAAACTGTCGTGCCCGTCATAAGTGTTAAGACATTACGAGAAAATTCTGATTTTGGTTTTAAATGTTTAATCAATTAGATATTCTTGGTAATATAGTCAATTTCTTCATTTGTAATATAGGGATTCATTGGCAAAGACATGATTTCATCACTCACCTGCTCACAGATCGGGAAATCACCCTTGCCTTGACCTAGATATGCAAAACACTCTTGCAGATGAAGTGGCATAGGGTAATGTACAGCAGTTGGAATACCTTGCTCTTTTAACTTAGCTTGAATCTCATCACGATTTTGAACTCTAACAGAGTACTGAGCAAAAGCAGAAGTAGTATGGGTATCGACAAATGGAACTATTAACCCTTTATTTTCTAAAGCAGTAGTATATTTACGTGCAACTTCTTGACGTAAGGCGAGATCTTTCGCATAATACTTTAACTTTACATTCACTATGGCACACTGAAGTGTATCCATTCGTCCACCCATTCCGATGTATTGATGATGGTAACGTTTTGACTGCCCATGTACTCTAAGAGACTTCATTTTAACAGCTAATGCATCATCATTTGTAAAGACAGCCCCACCATCTCCAAAACATCCTAAAGGTTTAGCAGGAAAAAATGACGTGGTTGATATGTCTCCTAAATTACTATCAGTTTTACTTTTGTATGTAGAGCCAAAAGATTGGGCACCGTCGATAATTACTTTTAAATTATGCTTGTCTGCTATAACTTGAATAGCATCCATATCAGCTGGTTGTCCATAGAGGCTTACTGGCATGATAGCTTTTGTTTTATCTGTAATTTTCTCTTCTATTTTTGAAGGGTCAATGTTGTATGTTTTTTCATCTATGTCTACAAAGACAGGTACTGCACCCAAAAAGGCTATGGTTTCTGCTGTAGCAATGAAAGTAAATGGTGTTGTAATGATCTCATCACCCGGTTGTATATCTAATGCCATCATTGCAAGTAATAGAGCATCAGTTCCAGAACTACAGGTAATGGCATGTTTGGCACCTGTAAACTGTTGAAGGTTTTTCTCAAGTACCTCAACTTCCTCACCCATGATATAGTTTGCTTTATCTAGGACAGAATGTATAGCCTGATCTAGCTCGGTTTTATACAGTTGATATTGGTATTGTAGCTTTGCAAAATCGATAGTCATAGTTATACTTATCCTGAAAATTAGTTTATATATTATATAGGAAATTGCCTTCTATCTTCCTATTCTGGATATATCTGCCATTTGAAATTCCTGACCAATAAAAGATCTTTCTTGGAATAACCATTCAAAATTAGAAGTATATTTTTATGAGAGATCTTGGTCAAATATGTTTGTAATGCAGGTGTACAGGTAACAGTTAAATTGGCTTGTCTGATACCTGTATTTCAATAGATCTGGCGATGAAGGCTTTATATTTATTGGGAGTTGAGATTTGTCCATATCCGCTTTCAATGGCAATAGACCAACCATCCCGAATACCCAATATGGTATTGATGCCGGGTAGGAACAAAAGCGCCCATTTCCTAAACCCTGGCATTGTGATTAGGATATTCCCGAAGTTATTTTTATAAATATATTTTATCATATTGAGGAGTTCAAAGATATTTCTTGGGGTTTGGAGTATTTCTGTTTCAATATTATTTGTTTTGAAAAAATCACTATATGCCAAGGTTCTTTCTACAACAGGTTTTCCTTTAGAAGAAAAGTCTGGAGATAAAATTAGGGTCTATTTTTTTACGCATGATTGACCTTTGAAAAGACTATAATGCTCCCCATAAACCAGACTAGCTAATTCAACTTTCTTATTCCAAATGTTAGAATAAAAATAAGAAATATGAGGGATAATAAATGAGCGTAAAAAGAAAAAGTTATAGTGCAGATTTTAAAGCCAAATTAGTTTTGGAAGCTTTAGAAGGCGAAAAAACAATCAATGAGATTGCCAGTAAATATGAAGTTTTACCAGTGAGCCTAAAAAACTGGAAAAAGCAGTTCTTGGAAAATATGTCATTGGCATTTGATAAAAGTACCGTCGTAAAAGAATATAAAGATGAGATAGAAGAGCTGAAAAAGTCAAAAGACTCCATTGCAAAAAAACTGGGAGAGACCATTGTCGAAAAGGATTTTCTTGTGGAAAAGCTCGTCAGCTTGGCATCCTCTAAAGAGCGTAAATCTCTATTGAATACCAAGCTTAATTTGTCTATTAACAAGCAGTGCAAGTTATTGCAAATAAACAAGTCAACTCTATACTATCAGCCTAAAAAACCATTTAGTACAGGCAAGGAAATAAAACTCTTAGATGATATCAACACCATCTATTCAGATTTCCCAAGCTATGGATATAGGCGTATCACAAAACAACTGCAAATTGATGGATACAACATAGGAAAGAAGCTTGTTAAGAAAGCGATGAAGTATATGGGTATAGAAGCCTTGTATCCGAAGCCAAAGACTACCACAGCAAATAAAGAGCATTACAAGTACCCGTATCTTCTAAAAGACTTTAGAAATGATGCAGGGCAAATTATCATTGATAGAGCC
>Ga0209013_10000304_pt1 | contig 43020 bp, 34 predicted proteins | sample Cruoilmetagenom2_FD_187291 | JGI IMG/M metagenome (GOLD analysis project Ga0209013, IMG submission 187291) | Oil polluted marine microbial communities from Coal Oil Point, Santa Barbara, California, USA - Sample 2 (SPAdes) (version 2) | ecosystem: Environmental > Aquatic > Marine > Oil seeps ...
AACTAAGATACACATTTGCTTGCAAATTTAGATATACAATAAAAATGTTTACTGATTGGTTATCAATACTATGATGCGTTTTTAAGGTTTAACTAGTTACATTTCAATAAAACAAAGAGTATATATTTCTATACAAGTAATAAAAAGACCAATGATGAGCATTGGTCTTTTTTATGCGAAGTGTCGATGCTTTAATAGTTTGTTCTATAATTCGCAATGTATATTAGTGCCCTGAAAGCTCCATATCATAAAGCCTTTCTTATTATATTCACTAATCCATCAAATTAGAATAATCCTGATATAAAAAATCATTATAAGGGAATCGAGCAGAGTGAATTTCACGTATTACTTCGTATACTTTTTCTCTAAATTCATCAATATGTTCCTTCTCCTTTGCCGATATAAACAAACACGGAATATCACCCTTTGCAATCCACATTTGTTTTAACTCATCCAAACTATAATTCTCCCTAGTTTTAGGTAATAAATCATCTTCATCTTTCTTCACGTATGTGAAAGCGTCAATCTTATTAAACACCAAAAATGTTGATTTTTCTTTTTTATCAATCTCAGCCATAGTCTCCTTCACCACCCGAATATGATCTTCAAAATTTGGATGGGAAATATCTACCACATGCAAAATTACATCTGCTTCTCTCACTTCATCTAATGTAGATTTAAATGATTCCACCAAATGATGGGGAAGTTTCCGAATGAATCCAACTGTATCAGCAAGTAAAAATGGAACATTTTGGATTACCACCTTGCGAACAGTAGTATCCAAGGTAGCAAAAAGCTTATTCTCTGCAAAAACATCAGATTTGCTGAGCACATTCATTAAAGTAGATTTACCAACATTTGTATAACCTACCAAAGCAATTCGCACTAATTTCCCTCGATTTTTTCGTTGAGTAGCTTTCTGTTTATCAATCTTTTTTAAATCCTCTTTTAGTTTTGCAATTTTCTCTAAAATAATCCTTCTATCTGTCTCTATCTGAGTTTCTCCTGGTCCCCGCATCCCAATTCCTCCACGTTGTCTTTCTAAGTGAGTCCACAATCTGGTTAATCGAGGTAGCATGTATTGGTATTGAGCCAACTCTACTTGTGTTTTTGCATGTGCAGTTTGAGCTCTATTCGCAAATATATCCAGGATAAGATTAGTTCTATCCAAAATTTTGCATTTTAGGATACGTTCTACATTTCTTAATTGAGTCGGAGATAACTCATCATCAAAAATAACCAAGCCAATTTCTTCATTTGCATTTAAAAACTGATAAATTTCTTCCAACTTTCCAGTTCCAACAAAAGTTTTAGGATTTGGATAATCCAATTTTTGAGTGAATCGTTTCACGGTTTCAGCACCAGCAGTTAAGGCAAGAAAATCCAATTCATCCAGATATTCCTCTACCTCTTGTGCATTCATATTTTTAGATTGATCCACAACCCCAATTAAGATTGCTTTTTCAGATTCTCTTTTTGTTATTAGGTGCTCTCCCATTTAGTAAGTCTCGAAATAAAAATTGGCTTTGTGCCGATGATATATATTTTAAACTATCCTTAATTTGAACAATTCATTTGCTTCTAATTTTTCGGCTTTGAACAAATTACGGAAAATCTCAGGCAAAAATAAAAAATATTCCACAAAGCAATGGAATCAATACAAAAAAAGAGACTCTGAAAATTCAGAGCCTCAATTATGTAGTTCAATAGTAAATCAAATTATTGTAACTGGAAGTTGATAGGTACAGTATAAGAAACTTTTACTGGTTTTCCTCTCTGTTTTCCAGGCTTCCATTTAGGCATTGTTTTAATTACTCGAATGGCTTCTTTATCCAAAGATGGGTCAACCCCACGAACCACTCTCACATTTTCAACACTACCAACCTTATTTATCACAAAAGTAATAAAAACACGGCCAGTTATACCATTTTCCTGAGCTATTACAGGATATTTAATAGATCGAGCAATCCATTTTTGTAGTTCAAGTTGTCCTCCCGGAAATTCGGGCATATCCTCAACAATAACAAAGACTTGAGCTTCATCTTCTTCTTCTTCCTCTTCCACTACCTGGATTTCAACTTCAGCATCCTGATCGGCATCTGAGTCTTCAATCTCCAACTCATCCTCAATTTCCTCTTCATTGTCCACAATGTTCAAAACATCGGCAACTTTAGGAGCTGGCGGTGGTGGTGGTGGTGGCTTAACTGGTTCTTGTCTGGTTACTGGAATCATTTCTTCCTCAGCTTGAGCTTCTTTTTGTACTTGTAGACCAGTAGCTTCACTAGAATCCACTCTCCATTCGAACGCAAGAAACACTAAAGCTAGAGTAAGAGCCAGCCCAATCTCAAGAAAGAGACCTCGTTTATTTTCAAGATCTGCTTTTGGTGACTTCTTAACTTCCATAATCTTCTTTTAATTTTCTTTTAAATTCAGCGTTTAAAAGTAAGTAATTCAATTTTATAATCAAAATCACCTACTTTCAGAAAATAATTGAGGGCTAAAGATATAAAAATAACTTATAAACGTTTTTCACAATGATAAAAATTGATATTCAAGACATAGGAGAATTAAAATGATCTTCTAATAAATGGTTTGTGTAAAATATAAATTTTGAAGAAACTCACTGTATATAAATGAACTATAAATTTAGTGCATTCTTTTCTTTAAAGACATTCTAAATTATCTTTTAAAATAAAAAGGAGTGAAAAATCCACTTTGTCCGAACTCATCCTACCTATACACACACTATACATTGCTACCAATCAATTGTCTATTGACAAACAATTTTTCGAACTAAAATAGATTCTTCACTCATTTATTCCATACGTAAAAAACTAAAAAATGTTTGATTCTTATAAAATTTCCTTGTTCCTCAGTCTTGAGATGTGGTTTTTTCATATATATTTGCACTCTCAAAGGGGGATTAGCTCAGTTGGCTAGAGCGTTTGACTGGCAGTCAAGAGGTCATCGGTTCGATTCCGATATTCTCCACCCTCAAATCCAGGCAGTTGCAGCATTTTGCTGTGGCTGCTTTTTTTATTGTTCGCAAACAAATTCACAAACTTCCGAGTTCTAATTTGCAGATGATCTATTAATAAATGGTGCTCAAGAAGTCTCTAATACGTGATAAAATAGCTCATGTTATCTAAATAAGTTTCAAGTACTATGTAAGTATTGCGAATTTCTGTGTAAACCTGTAAAACTATCGCACAAGAATCTACATATCAATACCTTCTAGTTTATACTCAAGATTTACAGGCTTTCCCCCATCTTACAACTGTCTGATTTTCAGAGATGTTTGGCTTACCTCGTTTTAAATCATATAAGTTTTATCGATACAATGCATCAATAAGATTTAAACTATTACTAAACCTAACCTACCTGCTCTTTCATTAATCAATGCTATATATTGTTCTTTCATTTCTTGTGGAAGAAAACTTATCTCAATCAGGTTGAACCATGATGGAATTGTTTTCTGGAATTTAGCAAAGATATTGTCTTGTGCTTTTTGTGGAATTTCGAAAAGATTAAAACTAGTCTCAAAATCTTTTCGCTTGATTTTCTTCTTTTTAGTATTAAGAGTAAGAGCCAAATTTTCCTCCCCAATCAAATCTCCAGTATGAATCTCGGGGTGAATTTTGTCGTCACAGATATCCTTCAATAATTCATTCAAATTATACTTTGTATCGCACGTGTCCATTAACATTTCGTTATCCCCATTCTCATGGGTTTGCTTTGCAGCAAATTCCTGACCATCGCGCAAAACCCATACTTTTTGCAGGAGTAGATGGTTTAGTACCATCACACAAAACACCAGCTTTTGTTTTCAAATTAGAATTTTTAAAAGCTTCCAAATTTTGATTCATTTGTTGACTAGTACAATACTTAGTTAGCTTTCCTTTATTAATCTTTTTTTCTTCTCTTATTACTCTTCCCTTTCTGCCTTCTCCTCTTCTTTTTCCCTTATCTTCTTCCAACTCCTATCACTTTTTTATTGTTCGATATTTTTTGGAGTCGAATTAATTCATTTTTCTTGAGAATTAAAACCTCAATATTATAGCTTCAAAAAAATCTGTAATAACTCATTACTAAAAATCAATAATTCAAATCATATTTACTTTTCAATCAGATGATTTACCATTTTGAAAATTTATAATATCATTAAAAATAGTTAACTTAAATATTTTTTATACAGATTCTGAAACTTGATATTAAAACAGCATTATGTAGAAACATATTTGTTTTCACATAAGTGTTCTTTTAACCTTAATTAACATTTATTAGATATTCACTAAAGATGAAATACGTAATTTTGTCCTATCCTATTAAACAAGGATTAGGTTTTCATAGATTAAAATGGGTTAGAGTTAAAATCTGGGGTGGTTCCCGGATTTTTTTATGCTTGCATTAAAGAACTACTCTATTATTTTTTGGCTGTTTGCATTAATAAACAAAATATTACCTAACTCTTCATATCCTTTAAATAACTCCGATTTCTCATGTTTTAATGTCTCTCCCCGAAATCCTATGAGCGTTAATCCTGCTTCCTTTGAATGTTGCTTGATAATTTCGCGCGATGACACATTTTCCTGCTCATATATGATTTCAATATTTGAATTGGTTATTGGCAGACGCCCACTAATCACCAACTCATCTAATTCCTTCCTTATTTGTGCAGATTGTTCTTTCTTACAAATACTAAAAATCTTAATATCTGTTTTTTTCCAATCCGGATGACCAGCAATAATAAAGCTTAGCAAAATCATTAAATTAGCATTATCGGTATCCGAAGACCTTATCCATACATGGATACTGTTTTCAGTAATTAATTCTTGTAAAGCACTTCCAAGTATACAAAAATCGAAATTACCTGAACGTGCAAGTGCATAATTTTCTATAATAGACTCAAGACTTTCAGGATTTTGCTTGTCGAATTCAAATATCACCATATTATTTTCCATGCCTGCAATTCCTGGTAATTGTATAGCTTGCGCAATCGCAGACGTATAGGAAGGGGAAATAATAGTATCTACATACACATGATTTTCAATCTTATCAAAGCTGTTAATTAAGCGATTTAACTCTTCCTGCGACTGATTAAATGTTGCTTTAGAATAATATCCTTCGATTCGATGCAAATAAGTTCCAAAACCATACTTATACGAAATCCAATTCAATAATTTAAAAGCATTGTCACGTTTAAAGGAATCTCTTGATATGCAAATTGCACTTGGTCGCCATTCCCGAATTTTTTTCTTGCCTGCTTTTTGCAAAAAAACTTGCATATTTCTATTTAGCTGGTACAAGGAATTAAGAAAAATAGATTCCAAACCATTACGATGTTTATGATATTGATTGATAAATAAGTATAGTAATGTCATTACCACAATAGCCGAAAAAGCATACAAAGTATTAATTTTAAACATTACCCAGATGGAAGTTAAAAATCCCAAAAGAGATAAGATCCATTTTGATTTGAATGAAGGTCGATAACTTGGTGAAGCTCCAAAATGGTTTAAAAAAGAGATGAGACATAAGGCACCATAAGTCACCATAAAAAACATAGAAATAATTTCCGCAACCATATTAACATCTCCCATAACAACAAATATCATTGCTATAATACAAGTAACAAGAGAAGCATTAATTGGTTCTCCATCCTTTTGCCTTCCATGGGATAGCCATTTATTGGTAGATTTTGATGGAAAAGATTTGTCAATAGACAATGCCTGAAGTGTTCTGGGTGCAACCATTACCGAACCAAGTGCTGAAGATATCGTCGAGGCAGCCAAACCTAAAGGAATAATGATACTTCCTCCTAGCGCTATTTTTGACATTATTAGCTGATGTTCTAATAAGTCTTCACTTGAAGCTGATCCAGCTAATTTATAAACAACAAAAAAATATATTATCATTCCAATTAAAGTAGCCGCTGTAGTTCCTAAAGGAATAGATTTGGATGGATTTTTTAAATCTCCTGATAATCCTACTCCAGCTGTCATTCCAGTAAATGCAGGGAATATTATCGCAAAAACGACGAAAAAATTATCCGAACCTTTGAATTGTGCATGCCACAAATTAAAATCACTTACTACTGAAAATTCAGTACTCCCTAAAAAGAATAATATTAGAGACACAAATAAAATACCAACTACAAAATACAATGCCTTAACACCTAAATTGGCGCCTTTCTTTAAAATTAAAAAAGAAAGAAGCAGCATGGCGGGAACACTTATCACTTGTCGGGGAAGAATTACTCCCATATTACTTTGCACCCAATTAAAAATCGGTTCAAATGCTTCGGTAAATGCAATCACATAAAAAGCAACACTTATTGCCTGAGAAAAAAAAAGAGCAAAACCAATGGTAGCACCAATATTTAATCCGAACGAACGGGAAATAATAAAATATTCTCCTCCCCCTTCTACTCGCTTGTTGGTGGCAAGTTCTGAAATAGCCAGAGCAGTTGGTATTGTCACCAAATGCCCCAATAGAACAATGAAAATAACACCCCAAAAACCCACACTCCCAACAGCGTATCCAAATCGAAGAAATAGAATAGCTCCAAGAATAGTTGAGATGGCTGTAAAAAATACAGGTGCTGTTCCAAATTTTTTTGCAATTCCTTGTGTAGTCATAGGTTGATACTTAGTATGATTATCTAAAAATAAGATAATTTCGCCCATTTTCCATAAGCTAATCTATTCTTAAATCGAACAGATCAATAAAGCATCATATAGAATCCAAAGACTCAGTAAATTATCCTTAGATTTTCCAAGAATGATATTTCAAATATTAGCATAAACTTATCTGATTTTTAGTTTTTTTAACATACAATTCACAATACTCTTCTTTTTTAGATCCATTAAATGTGCTAAATTAGTTTGCCAATGCGAACCTATGAATAACGACAAGCCAACGAATCAGAAAAAATTACTTCGAGCTGTACAGCCGAATCGTATTGTTTATCCAATATTAATTGGCACAATAGTTGTTATCTATATGCTCTCCAAAGAAGTGAACCAAGACACCTTCTCCTTAATAAATTTTACATGGTATTCTGCATTCTGGATTATCATAGCTATCCTATTGATGGCTGTGCGCGATTTAGGCTATATGGCTCGATTACGTATTTTAACAGATCATGAATTTTCATGGAGTAAATCTTTTCGCATTATCATGTTGTGGGAATTCACTTCAGCAATAACACCATCCGCCATTGGAGGAACATCAGTAGCAATACTTTATCTGAACAAAGAAGGAATAAAAATTGGGCGAAGCTCGGCAATAGTAATGGCAACTTCTTTTCTTGATGAGCTTTATTTTATCCTCATGTTCCCATTATTGGTTCTAGCACTAAATAACGCACAACTTTTCATGTTTAATCAACACCAAAATTCTATTTGGATGGAATCACTCCTCCTTTTTGCTATTGGTGGGTATTTGGTAAAACTGGCCTATCTCATTGTTCTCACTTATGGTTTATTTTGGAATCCCAGAGGTTTGAAGTGGCTCTTACTTTGGATTTTTAAATTACCAATTCTTCGTAAGTGGAAGCATGGTGCTAACAAAGCTGGTTCTGATATCATTGAAAGTTCCAAACAACTAAGACGAAAACCATTTTTTTATTGGTTTAAAGCTTTTATGGCAACATTTTGGTCATGGACAGCCAGATATTGGGTTGTTAATGTTATGCTATTAGCTTTTTGGTTTCGTGGCTATTCCTTCTCCGATCATATTATGATTTTTGCACGTCAGCTAGTAATGTGGATAATGATGTTAGTTAGCCCTACTCCTGGTGGAAGTGGGTTTTCTGAATGGGTTTTCACAAAATATTTGGGTGAATTTCTCCCTTCTGCCGGACTAGCTGCAAGCATGGCTCTCCTCTGGCGTTTAATCTCCTATTATCCTTATCTGTTCATTGGAGTTTACCTTCTTCCCCGATGGATAAAGAAACATTTTTAAATCAATACAATCATACCTTCATAGTATTTAACTAAATACAAAATATCAACCAATATAAGAGAACTTAAAAAAGATAATCTAAAATCCATTAAGTAGAATTAAACTAACAGGTTTTGAGAAATATTGACAGAATTTAAATGTTAATTCATCAACAATTATCAACTCTTTACCATAATTAAAATCACTCTGTCAACTAAAGATTGTAACTTGTATTTCCAATAACGTACTAATTATAAATTTACAATTGATATGAAAAGAAATCTACTTCTTTTAATTTTTTCCTTGTTGCTCATATATTCCTGTTCAGATAATAATAGCGAACCACAGCAACAAACAGAAGATCCAAGCATTCTGGAATCAGTGAGCATTACAAATAACCCTGCTGATTTAAACTCCAGAATCACCTATTCAAACGAATTGGTTGAAGTAAATACACTTCCTGATAGCAAAACAAAAACTACAGCTACAGCCGTTGAGGTTGATCTAACCAAGAACTATGCATTTAAACTAAGAGCTCAGGTTTCTGCTCCGAAGATAAAGGGCGAAGCAATTCAAGCCACTCACGTTAAAATTGTGGACGATATGGCTTTTGTTTCTTACAATACCAAAGGATCAGATTATCAGGGCGGCATTGAACTTTTCAATATTGCTGATGAAAGTAATCCAATACTTCAAGCACAAGCACTCTTCCCTAATGTAGATGTTAGTGCAGTAGATTATTATGATGGTAAAATATATTTGGCCGGAGCAATTGATCCTGAAAGTCTGGAATATGTTTTTAATTCTCCTGCAATTCTAATTGAAATGCAATTAAGTCCTTCCGGACAAATAATGCCGGTAACCAATATTTACGATATTCCATCCTATGTTGCAACAGATGTAGCTGTAGATGAGAATTACATCTACGTAACCAGTGGTTCTGATGGACAACTCACCATTTTAAATCATGATTTTAGCTTAGCGAAAAATATTGATATTGTTGATGCCAGATCATTAAGTACCAATTCTGACAACATCTATGCTCTAAATGGTGCAAATCCTCAAAATATTCAAGTCTTTTCCAAAATTGATTTTTCTGAAAAACCACCAATACCGGTTTCCGGACCAGTAACCCCTGAATCAAAAACAGAGATTGATGTAAACGAAAATTATATTTTGGCAGCACTTAATGCTGGCGGACTAGACATTAGAAAATTAAATGGCGAACTAAAAGAACATTTAGATCGTCCTGAAACTCCAGAAGGTGGATTAGATGAAGATTACGTAACTAATTCTGTGAGCTCAAACGATCAGCTTTTACTAATAGGAAATGGTGGTGCAGGTCTTTATGTTGGTGCTGTGATTCCTGAAAATGATGATAATCTGACTTTATTGGGAAGTATGGATTTTCACGCTTCTGTAAATTTTGTTGCTTCACGTGGAAATTACATTTTTGTTGCTGCTGGCACAGGTGGTTTAAAGATTTTAACCATTGAGATTGATGAAGGTATTCCTGATGATATTATTCCAACTAAACCATGTCCAACTTTGGTTGCTAATATTATTGCAATGTTTCCTGAAGGTAAAGATAATACCATCATACAATCAGACTTGTTCTGCGACTGTATTAATCTCAACTTACAATTAATCAAGGAATCTCCAGTATATCTGACTTTTGTTGACGAGAAAGCTGGTTGGAGAAATTCATTGGCATACTATACCTACGATGCAGAAAATCCTCCTGCAAATGCTGATGAGGTTGAACTGCATATGCTTTTCCCTAATGTTTCAAAGGAAGGAGAAGGCGGCGGGTTATCGACTGGAGATCGTATTCAACTGGGTGATGCTCCATTTCCTGAGAACACAGTAATTGGATTTTGTTTAATCGCCAAAGGATGGAAAAATGGAAAAACAGTTGACGGAGTTTATCGTCACTACACCAACGTGGAATGGAATGAAAACAATAACCAACAGCATGTTCTTTTTAAGGAGCATAACTGTAAAGACATTGTACTATGTTTCGAAGATGTAAAATTACCGAAAGGTGATAAGGATTACAATGATATTATTTTCACTGTTACCGATAACAAAGAAAATGATTTAGTTGCAACCGCATTTAATATGGATAATATTGTTGAGAAATAAATACCCATTTTAACATTTGTTTTTAGTGCCATTTTTGAAAAAAGATGGCACTTTTTTTATCTCAGAATTACTAGTAATAAACTGGAAAGAATTAAAATTAGAAATAATACTTCACCTATCCATTTGTGTTTTTGAAGCACAAAATAATGACTTAATATATAGGTTAACGGAATTACTGCCAAATAATATAATTCTATTCCTGCTCCTGTAAAAAGAAAATAAATAGCTAAACAGAAAGTGAAAAATATTAACAAAATCATAAAATATTTTCGCGAGCTTATCTTTTTTTCCTCCACAACATTAATCATGTATAGAGAAGACAGCACAAGCAACAACCCAAGTACTCCCCAAAACACCTGCTGAAATATAGAAACAGGTAAAACTAAATGATGCAAATGATATAATTGATTTACATTTTCTATGAATTGATCCAAAGCATCAAACCAAAAATACCAGCAAACCACAAGAAATACAGGAGTGGTGAATCCTAACAAACCCGCAAAAATTTCCCGTCCCCTAAAATATCCCAAAATTGCCAATGATATGCAAAACCAAATGAAGAAAAAGACAGAAAAAAGATAAAATAAGGTTGCCAATCCCAATAATAATCCTACATCAAATGACTTTGACAGCGTACTCGCTCCATGATAAATACTAAAAACTCTATCAATAGCTAAGAACAATAAAAAGGCTGATAAAAATGATGGATGCACTCCTTTCAATGAAATTGTACCGCAAAAAATTACCGCAAAAATAAAGGCTGGCAAAACAGTTCGCTGTCGGATAAATACATACCGTTCATTTAAGCGTACCATCAAAAAAGCCATTATTACTGCAAGTATCCATCCGCAAATATTTAATGCGATCAAACTATGTCCGGTTATATTCTGTAATAAATTATACAAAGGCATTTGCGGAATGCTTCCGGTTAGAGATTTTGGATCGACAAATGAAGGCAACCAAAATCCTAAAATAAGGAATGGTACAAAAATCAGCAATAGAAGATGTCGTCCTTTAAGCGTTTTTAAAAGCATATATTTCTCTTTTGAGGAAAATTAAAATTATTAAAAAAGCCACAATTTCCAGATAAATGTCGGAGAAATTGTGACCATCCAAAAATTATATCCAGATTATAAATCGAATCCGATATCTTTCCGATAATACTTCCCTTCAAATTCAATTAATTCAGCATTTTTAAAAGAAGAGGATAGCGCTGTTTTAATATCCTTCCCATAGGAACTAACAGAAATAACACGACCCCCATTAGTCACAACCTCTGAAACCTCCATTTTTGTGCCTGCATGAAATATCAGACTTCCATCAGTTTTATCCAAATTTCGAATTACCTTCCCTTTCTGATAAGCCTCCGGATAACCTCCTGAAACCAACATTACTGTTGCAACAGTTCTTTCATCCATCTCAAATTCTACCTCATCTAATTCTTGCTTTGAAACTGCTTGAAGCAATTCCAATAGATCAGACTTAATTCGTGGCATAATGACTTCCGTTTCAGGATCACCCATTCTGACGTTGTATTCTATTACGTAGGGATCGCCAGCTACATTCATTAACCCAATAAATACAAAGCCTTTATATGGTATATTATCTGTCTGAAATCCATTGATAGTTGGTTGAATCACTCTTTCCTCCACCTTCTGCATAAAATCTCCCTTTGCAAAAGGAACAGGAGAAATAGCACCCATGCCTCCAGTATTTAAACCCGTATCGCCTTCTCCAATTCTCTTATAATCTTTCGCTTCGGCCAGAACCTTATAAGATTTCCCATCCGTTAAAACAAATACGGAAAGTTCTATTCCAGATAAGAACTCCTCAATCACAACTGTGCTACTAGCTTCCCCAAACATTCCACCCAACATTTGTTGCAATGAACTTTTTGCTTCTGCTAAATCATCAATAATTAAAACGCCCTTTCCTGCTGCAAGGCCATCTGCTTTAAGTACGTAAGGTGCTTTCAGACTATCCAAAAACCTTAAACCTTCTTCCAAATTTTCGCTTGTTATACTTTTGTATTTTGCGGTAGGAATCTGATGTCGAAACATGAAATCTTTGGCAAAATCTTTACTCCCTTCTAATTGTGCACCTAATTTTTCGGGACCAACAACTCCCACATGTTTAATTTCCTTATCCTGAAGAAAAAAATCATGAATGCCATTCACCAATGGATCTTCCGGTCCCACAACCACTAGGTCTACTTTATGCGATAAAACAAATTGTTTTACCTTTTCAAAATCATTAGGATTAAGATCTACATTTTCAGCAATACTGGCAGTTCCTGCATTTCCAGGTGCCACGTATAACTTATCTAATATTTTACTTTGATTGAATTTCCATGCAAAAGCATGTTCACGGCCTCCGGAACCCAAAAGAAGTACTATCATATTTCAGAAAATGAATTATTACCATCCCGATTAAAACTTCTCTTTAATTCTTTAGGGATGAATGTTTATAAAATGGTTTTTTAGTATTGATCGTGAGCAAATTTAAGGATTCATATGCACTTATCCTGATTGAACTTTAGGATTTTCGATATTATTCTAATGACAACACTCAAAACTATATCCTTCAGCAAGTAAGTTGTCGATTAATCGCGGTACTGCATAGCGCATGTTTTTTTCCGACCTCAAATTGTTATGAAACAATATTATAGATCCTGGACGAACCTTTTTTAGCACAGCATTCAAGCATTCCTCAGGACCAATATCCTTTCGATAGTCTCCACTTAAAACGTCCCACATAATTATTTTATATTCCGACAACAAGTGCTTTGCCTGTGATTTTTTTATCTGACCATAAGGTGGCCGAAACAACTTAGAATCAACATACTCCGATGCCATTACTACATTCTCGATATATTTTTGGGTGTTTTGTCCCCAACCTTTTAAGTGATTAAAAGTATGATTTCCGACAGCATGTCCTTCCTCTATTATTCTACGATATAAATCCGGATATTTTCTCACATTATCGCCCACACAAAAAAAGCTGGCTTTCACATTCTTTTTCTTTAATAAATCCAGCGTCCACAATGTAGAATCCGGAATTGGACCATCATCAAAAGTAAGATATACCTTTTTTTGATTCGTACTATACCTCCACACAAAATCCGGAAACAGCAATTTAAAAATCCCCGGAGCCCTCAACCATCTCAACTTCCTCATCCCTTTTTATATGCTTTAAGTAATTCTTTAAATTTTAATTCTATTTTTTTATTCATTTCCTGCTGATCGTATCTGGCAGTAATTTTATACATCTCTTGGAATAATGCTAAATCGCGATTTTGTAATCGCGGAAACTCCGAAGTGGCTCTCGCCTGAAGCGAGCCAAAATACTTCACCTCATGAAACAATCTTTTTGAGATAAGCTCCATTAACTGATTAGCTTTTTGATCTTCGGCAGCCCGATAGTAGGATTGTGCCATTAATATCCCCAAATAATCCAATTTAATTTTTTCATTTGGGACTATTTCCAAACACTTATCCAATACTTTAACTGCAGAATCTCTTTTGCCTTCATCCAGTAAAGATTCCGCTAATCGAAGAAAATTACTTCGGATACTTAAACCAATACGAGATATATTTTCATCAATATACACTTTTGAAGAGTTGATATTTCCCCATTTGAAAGTATCCATCAGATTAGTGTACATCTTTTTCGTATTTACCCGACCCGATTGCTGATCATCTGATTTACTGCGGATAGGAACCAAGCGATAGGCAAATCCTTCGAGCTGAAAATAATCTTCCAGCCCATAATAGCCACTTGACGGAACTGTAATCGCAAAATAAATTGGACGCTTCCAATGATTATTTTTTAAAAGATCAAATAACACCATTCCGCTTTTTTCCACATAATTTTGATCAATTTTCCATTCAATCTGATCCACAATTTGTGAACTATCTTTTAAGGCAATTGTTTTGCTCTGCAGAACTTCTTTCTTATCCACCTTTAATCTGAATTGATGAGACGGGAAATAATCCACTCTTTCGTCGTACCCATAAATGGTTTTGGTGCTCTTCAAATCACTTGCCAAAAAACCTAAAGCTTCCTGAACTTCCAACCCTCCATTTTTCTTCACGTAAGCACTTATTCTAGGATCGTCAACCAAGTAAATAATATCTCTCTTTCCCATGAGATATTTTTCCTTTTCCTCTTTGATTGGTAAAGGCTCAGAATTATAGTTCTTATGCTTCATTTGATCGATATACCAATCGGTAGACAAGTAACTCAAATTACAAACTCTAACATCTGTCCTTACTCCCTCCACTTCTTGCAAATACCACAAGGGGAATGTATCGTTATCGCCCATCGTGAACAAAATAGCATTGGGAGCACAAGAATTTAAATAATCGTAGGCTAAATCCCTTGCAACATATCGATCAGATCTATCGTGATCATTCCAATTTTGTTGTGCCATTACCCCGGGAACGGCAAAGAGGCAAAGGACTGAAGTTATCGCTACAGCAATATGTTCTCGCTTAATAATTTTCTTTGATATTTCCTGAATAGCAAGAAATCCTAATCCAATCCATATCGCAAATGCATAAAATGATCCTGCATAAGCATAATCTCTTTCTCGCGGTTGCAAAGGCGGTTGGTTTAAGTAAACGACTATTGCCAAACCTGTGAATAAAAACAATAGCATTATCACCCAAAAGTCCTTCTTGCCCTGTTTGCTCTTATGGTACTGATACCATACACCAGCCAATCCCAATAACAAGGGTAAGAAGTAGTATTTATTTGCTCCTTTGTTCTTTTTCATTAAATCTGTGCGAAGACTTTGATCGCCCAAATGCATATTATCGATGATGGAAATTCCGGATATCCAATTCCCCTCGATTGCTCCTCCGTTGGATTGCATATCGGACTGTCTTCCCACAAAGTTCCAAAGGAAATAGCGGAAATACATGTAATTTACCTGATAAGATAAAAAGAATCTCAGATTCTGAACAAATCCCGGTTTTTCCTTTTGTTCCGGTCGAATTCCAGTCCACTTTGCATATTCAACAGGATTATTCCCACTCATTCCTTTTGTGTACATGCGGGGAAAAATCGTTTTGTAAGAAGACTCATAATTAGGCTTCTTCTTAATATAGGAAACCTGATACTTTCCGTCCTTCTTAATGTAAACACTTTCACCATCTATCTCGTTCTTTCCTTTTTCATAAGGCGCGTTAAAATAAGCCCCATAAAATAATGGCGTATCTCCATATTGCTCTCTATTCAAGTAGGATAATAAAGTTTGAATATCTTCCGGATTATTCTGATCTAAAGCAGGATTTGCTGCCGATCGAATCATGATTAAGGCATAAGATGAATAGCCAATCAGAACAACCATTAATGCTGTAAAAATAGTATTCAAAACAACTTTTTGATGCTTCCTTGTAAATCGAATTACCCAAATAAAACCGATAATAAGTAGAAGCATAAAAATCAAAACACCAGAATTAAAGCTTAATCCGACCACATTCACAAAAAATAAATCGAAAAGAAAAGCGAGCTTAACTACGCCGGGGATAATTAGATAAATTGCACTAGCCAGTAATAGTATTGCCAGTCCGATAGCCTTTAGTATTCCCTTTCTACTTGATTTATATTTCTTAAAATAATAAACCATTACAATGGCAGGAATTGCAAGTAGATTGAGCAAATGAACTCCTATAGATAATCCCATTAGGTAGGCTATTAGAATAATCCAACGATTAGAATATGGCTGATCAGCTTCGTTTTCCCATTTTAAGATTGCCCAAAAAACAACAGCGGTAAACAAAGAGGAAGTAGCATACACCTCTCCTTCAACAGCCGAGAACCAAAAAGTATCGGAAAAAGTATAGGCTAATGCACCAATAAAGGCGGCAGACATAATCGTCCAAATTTGTGTATTACTAATTTGCTTCTCCTTTACCATTAATTTTTTGGCAAGATGACTAATTGTCCAAAACAGAAACAGAATAGTAAAAGCCGAAGCCAGTCCAGACATTGCATTAATCATCAATGCAACATGATCGGGACCACTTGCAAACAGGGAAAAGAATCGTGCCAATAGCAAGAAGAAAGGTGCTCCCGGCGGATGACCAATCTCCAATTTATAAGCAGACGAAATAAATTCCCCACAATCCCAAAAACTAACAGTCGGTTCCAAAGTTGACAGATATACAACTGCTGCAATAAAGAAGGTAAACCACCCAAGAGCGATGTTTATTTTTTGATATTTACTCATAAAATCTTACGTAGATATTTTTAAAGTATAGGTTGAGATACCGAAGTTAATATTTTTCAGAAGAAGTATTGTTTTATATTATGTGAAAAAACCTTAATAAATCGGTTTGAATTAAAACAATTACCAACCCGAATTAAGGCGAAAACTTATCTGAATTTATTTCAATATAAGCTATGTAGATATTTAAAGTATCGCAGAGAACTCATTATAATATATTTAAGGATAAGAAAAAGCTTCCCGTAATATCGGTGTAGTAATTTCCTGTACGCATGGATTCCTTACCTTCCGGACAAAAAAAATAACCGTCCTTAATTGACGGTCATTTTTCATTCTATCTAAATCATTTATTTCGTATAGGAACCAAAAAGCAATTCAAACTTCTGTTGAATATCCTCTTTTAATTTGGTCTGTTCACCCAAATCAGCCAATCCCAAAAGCATTTGAACGACCCTTATTTCCCTTTCCTGTTCGGTTCTAAAATTATTGCCAAAACGACTATCTAAAGAAAGATAATAATCTAACTTATCGTAGGATTGTTGAGCCATTTCCTCCAATAATTTATTGGCTTTTTTAGTTGCTCCTGCGCGATAATACTCCTGAATAAATCCTACCAATGTATTGTCGTATGGAATTTTACTGGTAGGTAATTCTTCCATGCATTTATCCAGAACTTTTACGGCTTTTTCCTTTTTACCCTCATCGTTCAATACACTTGCAAGACGATTAAATGTGGTTCTAAACGACATGATATTAACCGTAAGAATATGAAACTGATCCATATAAACATCCGGTTCTTTAATTCTACCAAAATCAAATTTATTCATTAAATGATCGTACAACAGCTCACTGTTGATATGTCCAATTTCAATACCCTGGCTCTTAGTCTCAATTGGAACTAATCGATAAGTAGCACCTTCCAGTTGAAAGAACTTATCCAAACCGAGGAAGCTGTGTGCTCCCATACCAACGGAGAAATAGATTGGTCGTTTCCAGTTATTACTTGCTATAATATCATAAACCATGATATCGTTTTTATACAAGTAATTACGCTTAATTTTCCATTCTAATTTCTTCTTGATCAAATCAGCATCTTCCGGACGAACCGTACCATTTGCAATTACCTGAGCAGAATCTACAGGTAAGTATACTGTCCTTCCCGGGAAGTAATCCAGCATTCTACCAGATTGCATTTCAACTCTGGTTCCTTTGTTATCACTACCCACGAACTTAACCATCTCAGTAAGCGGTTCCGAATCTTTCAATCGGTCCAAAACCGGTATTTGATCCCTAATTCCAGGCTCAACCTTATCTTCAGAAAGCATCATAGGTATTGGATCTGAATCGTAAGCTTTCTTACGCATTTGGTTTATATACCAATCTCCGGCCAACAAACTCAAATTTACAATTCGAATATCCCGACGGATTCCTTCCACTTCCTGTGCATACCATAATGGAAAGGTATCATTATCCCCGTAAGTAAATAGAATGGCATCTTTCGCACAAGAATTTAAGTAATCCTTAGCGTAAGCCAAGGTGGCATATCTGCCCGAACGATCGTGATCGTCCCAATTTTGCTGTGCCATTAATGTTGGAACAGCTAGCAGGCAAACTGTGGTTACCAATCCTGCCGAAGCAAGCGCAGGCATTTTTTTCTTCACTACCTGATACAGTCCCATCACACCCAAACCTATCCATATTGCAAATGCATAGAATGATCCGGCGTATGCGTAATCTCTTTCTCTTGGCTGAAACGGCGTCTGGTTTAGATAGACCACAATTGCCAATCCTGTGAATAGGAATAGCAGCATAACCACCCAGAAATCATGTTTCCCTTTTTTGCCTCCTTTTAATTGATATAAAAGACCAATTAAGCCAAGTAAAAATGGTAGGAAATAATAAGTGTTTCGGGATTTCTTATTTTTCATCTCAGGATACAATTTATCCTGATTACCAATGAACATCTCATCAATCACAGGAATACCCGACAACCAATTTCCATGTAGGATGTCACCATTTCCCTGTACATCGTTTTGACGACCCACAAAATTCCACATAAAATAACGCCAGTACATATGCACTACCTGATACCTGAAGAAGAATTCCAAATTCGAGGCAAAACTAGGCTTATAAACTACATCACCATTCGATAAGCTTATCGGATTCGTTTTTTTCACATCTCCCCAAAACTCATACTCCTTTACATGATTACCTCGAGAGCTATACATTCTGGGAAAGAATGTTTCAAAACGAGAATCAAATTTATATTTCTGCTTATGCGATGCAATCACATATTTTTTATTCTTCTGAATATACACAGGATTGGTACTTACCAAATCTACAGCAGGAGCATTATAATACTCACCATAAACTAAAGGTCGATCGCCATATTGCTCCCGATTTAAATAGGACAACAATGCAAATACATTATCCGGATTATTCTCATCCATAGGTGGATTTGCCGACGAACGAATTACGATCATGGCAAAAGAAGAATAGCCAATCACGATCACCATAAAGGCTGTAACTACAGTATTTAAAATCACCATATTCTTCTTCACAGAATATCTAATAACCCAAACCACAGCACTTAACAGGAGTAAGCCATAAATAATCACCCCTGTATTATATGGTAATCCAAACCCGTTTACAAAGAGTAATTCGAACCAAGAAGCTACTTTTACAACTCCGGGTATTACTCCATACATAATTACTCCCAAAATGACAACAGATAAAAGGAAGGCAAGCGCTACTCCTTTTTTAGTTGGCTCGTATTTTTTAAAGTAATAAACAAATACAATGGCAGGTATTGCCAATAAATTAAGCAAATGGACACCTATGGATAAACCCATTAAGTAAGCAATCAGAATAATCCACCTGTTGGCATATTTTTCATCAGCTACTTCTTCCCATTTCAGGATTGCCCAAAACACAACAGCTGTAAATAAGGAGGAAGAAGCATAGACTTCACCCTCAACCGCTGAAAACCAAAAAGTATCTGAAAAAGTATAAGCCAAAGCGCCAACCAATCCAGCTCCCATAATGGCAAATAAATTACCTTTGGATAGCTCAGATTCCCCAGACACCAACCTTTTAGCAAGATGCGTGATACTCCAAAACAAGAAAAGGATGGTAAAAGCCGATGCCAATGCCGACATTACATTCACCATGAGTGCCACCTGTGACGGACCTGGTGCGAATAATGAAAAAAAGCGAGCCATAATCATAAATAGAGGAGCTCCAGGAGGATGCCCAACTTCTAAGCCATGTGCTGTTGTAATAAACTCTCCACAGTCCCATAAACTAGCTGTTGGTTCAATAGTAAATAAGTATGTTACTGCAGCAACAGCAAATGCCAGCCAACCTAACACATTATTAACCAATTTGTAATTAGATTTCATCTTGTTTTTATTTTTATTTTCTATTGATTTGTAGCTAAATAACGGGAACGAAAATAGTCAATTTTCGCGCTACCCCCGAATAATGCCGCATTATTTTCTACTTTTTGTTTGCACACAAAAAAAAAATCTTACATTTGCAGAGTCTTTGCAAAAAGAACAATTATGATTGTCCCGTGGTGTAATGGTAACACACCTGTTTTTGGTACAGGCATTTAAGGTTCGAGTCCTTACGGGACAACAAAAAAAGCTTCGAATATCTTTCGAAGCTTTTTTTATACTCTGTTTATGATTAACTATTACTCCGTTGCAAGTTTCGTGAAACGAAAACTCCCAGTGATGCCTTGTTTATCAATACTATCCCCCTCGATAGTTGTTTCATTAATCAACATTCCTGTCCAGGAATCCAGCTCATATCTAATTTCAAAATCGGCATGAATCACATCGTATTCAGTAGCTTTTATAATTACCTTATTCTGAACGATTTCTCCTTCCAATAATTCCTGAATCATAAAAGTATTTTCTGAATCCACATTTTCCGAGAAAATTATTTTACCCGATAATTTACGACCTTTCTGGACCAATAAGAGCTCTCCTCTTGCAATCCCATAGCCGTAATCCTCCTCATAAATCCACTTTCCTGTTAAGGATTCTATTTTTTTTTGCTTCATGCTTTATCTTCTTTTAAACTGACAATCAGAAAACTCACTTAATAAATACAGCTCTCTGCAATACAACTTGCAATTTTTTTGCATATTTTAGTTTTGCCCAATAAATATTTCTATTATATTTGCACCGTATTAGTCAAAAATGACTCAATAAAATTGTCCCATGGTGTAATGGTAACACACCTGTTTTTGGTACAGGCATTTAAGGTTCGAGTCCTTATGGGACAACAAAGCTTCTGATTTATCAGGAGCTTTTTTTATTTAATCTCGAACACTGTAAAACCCTGAGGTGAAAGATTACAAATATTTATCCTATTCACCCGAGCCCAATCAGGACCTTTCCTACACCAAGCGCAAAATAAATCCAAAGCCATACTTTCTCCTTCTGCCTCTATGTACACACTACCATCAATTTGGTTTTGCACATAGCCTTTGATACCATAACGCAAAGCAGTTGCTCGTGTATGATAACGAAACCCAACATTCTGCACCTTCCCAAACACTTGTATGCTAACTACTTTTTCTGCCATTTATTTCAGATTTTCCACAAGATAAGATTTTCCATTCCATTTTAGACTCCCTATCTGTTACAGATGCCATGAAATAAAACAAGTTTATTATTTTTGCCAAATGTTATCTTATCACGAACCATTATTTCGTCCACCAAGCGAAGCCTATTCTCTTATCCTGCAAGTTACCTTAGGATGTGCCTGGAACCAATGTGCCTTTTGCGAAATGTACAGCAGCAAACAATTCCGGATACGTTCCGAAAAAGAAATATTCGCAGAAATAGAATCGCTTACCTCGAATGCTCGTGATATCCGCAAAGTTTTTTTAGCCGATGGGAATGCCATGGTTCTTTCCTTCGATAAAATGAGCCGATTGCTGGATAAGCTCAAAGCTACCTTTCCCAAACTGAATAGAGTTTCGGCCTATGCCTTAGCCAGAGATATAGCTACCAAAACAGACGAAGAACTTCAAGTTTTATCCGACAAGGGACTTAAACTATTATATGTAGGCATAGAATCGGGAGATGATGAATTACTAAAAGCAATTCACAAAGGAGAAGATTTTAACAGCAGCAGTAAAGCTTTGCAAAAAGCCCGAAAAGCCGGTATTAAACTTTCTGTAATGATTTTAAATGGCTTGGGTGGCAAAAACTATTCTCAACAACACGCACTCAAGTCTGCCGAAATAGTAAATATAATACAACCAGAATTTCTCTCCACGCTGGTGCTAAGCTATCCATACGGAGAAGAACATTTCATAAAAAAATTCGATGGAGAGTTTATTCCTCTTAACACCTTAGAACTGATTGCCGAAATGAAAGTTTTCCTCGAAAATCTCGAACTGGAAAACACCATTTTCCGCAGCGATCATGCATCCAACTATTTGGTGCTTCGTGGCAACTTCCCTCGCGACAAAGCAGAAATGCTGAAGCGTATTAATGCCGTTTTGGATGATCCGGCTAATGCGCAATTGCGACCGGAGTGGTTGAGAGGATTGTAGCATTCGAAATGCAACAACATCAAAGTACTTTAAATATCCTCACGAACATTTAATCCTTTTCTGGATAATCCATGCACTACCTTTAGTTCCCTCGTTGTGTATTCAGGCTAATCAGGACATAACATATTTGATTAAAAACGCGATTTTAGTTACATTGTATCTAGATATTTTACTATCTGTTCCAAGTTGAAAATATTATTGCATTTTACGACACCAATTAGAGACATGCATCGCAGCAAAGAAGAACTGATTCGAGAATTACAAGCCTTAAAACAAGAAATTAACTCACTTAAGGATTCCAACAAACGGAAACATCTAGAGAAAAAAATTAGCCTAAACGAAGTGCATTTAAAAATGGCACATCGAATTGGGCAAATCGGAAACTGGGAACTAAACCTGCTTACCAATGAATTAAGCTGGTCCGATGAAATCTTTCGCATCTTCGAAATAGATCCTTCAAAATTTGATGCAACCTATGAAGCTTTTCTTAATGCCATTCACCCGGATGACAGAGATATGGTAAATAAGATATACACCTCTTCCCTCGAAAAACAAACCTCCTATCATATTGACCACAGACTCCTGATGACTGATGGTAGGGTAAAATATGTACACGAATATTGCGATACTTTCTATAATGCAGCAGGTGCTCCCGAAAAATCTATAGGAATAGTACAGGACATAACAGCATATCGACAAATTGAGCAATCTCATAAAGAACAAGAAGATTTTATTCGTGCTGTTGCTGAAACTTCGCCTGCATTAATCTATGTATATGATATGGAAACCAATAGGAATGTATATTCCAATTCCGGAATAGAGAGATTAATGGGCTATACACAGGAACAAATCCAGGCTATGGGCGAAAATTTATTCATAAATCTTATTCATCCCGACGATCTTCAAAAAGTATTCGACTATCAAAGCAAAATACTTACAGCATCCGACACGGATACGCTTGAAATAGAATACCGAATGAAACATCAAAATAAGAAATGGGTGTACTTGCATAGCATCGAACGTGTATTCCTTCGGAACGAAAATGGCTCTGTCAAACAAAAAATTGGGGTGTCAAATGACATTACCTCTCAAAAACAAACCTATGATGCGCTTCAAAACAATAAGGAGAAGCTAATAAAAGCAGAATCAATCGCCCATATGGGATTTATCGATTGGGATTTGCAGAACAATACAATTTATCTTTCGGATGAAGCCTATCGGATTCATGGTACTAATCCCAAAATCGGTGTAGATTCAGTTTTCGAATTAATAACAAACTCTGTACATCCCGATGATAGGGACCTTGTGAACCAGGAATTAAAACTAGCAATTCAAGGCGAGAAGAATTATAATATCGATCATCGCATATTATGGAAAGACGGAAGCGTGCATTGGGTACACGCCCAAGCCGAGCTAATTAAAAATGAAAAGGGAGCCCCTATAAAACTGCTTGGAACCATTACTGATATTTCAGATAGAAAAAAATGGGAAAACGAATTGTTGGCAGCAAAAGAAAAAGCTGAAGAAAGTGATCGCCTAAAATCAGCATTTCTTGCTAATATGAGTCACGAAATACGCACTCCCATGAATGGCATTCTTGGATTTGCAGAATTACTGGAAACCCCCGGATTAAAAGGAGAAAAAAAACAAGAATACATTCACATTATTCAAAAAAGTGGAAATCGTATGCTCCATATCATTAATGATATTGTTGATATTTCGAAAATAGAGGCCGGTCTGATAAAAGTAGAAAACACTGCTGTGAATATTAATGAGCTAATGGCTGAAATCTATTCCTTTTTTAAACCAGAAGCCAATAAAAATAATCTAATTTTAAACCTAAAAACTTCCCTATCCGAGGATGAAACGATTGTTAATTCTGACTATGAAAAAATCTCTGCTATCCTTACCAATCTTGTCAAAAATGCCATTAAATACAGTAATAAAGGCAAAATCGAATTTGGTTGTCATCGAAAAAAGGAAATCCTCGAATTCTATGTAAGGGATACAGGTATTGGTATCTCCAAAGAAAATAAACAATTAATATTTAACAGATTTTCAAGGGTTAATACTGATAATACAAAAATTATTGAAGGAGTTGGATTGGGCTTATGTATCTCAAAAGCATATGTTGAAATGTTGAATGGTCAGATTTGGGTAGAAGATAATGTAGATACAGGCAGTACTTTCCGCTTCTCAATTCCTTACTGCCCGGTCAATCGGTTAGAAAATCATAAATAAAATCCCTAAAACAGAACAGATAGCCTACGATAATTTAAATATTCAGCATGAACTATTTAGGAGAAGCAGATTTATATCCAAACTCTCCCTTATTCTCACGCTGCTCCCTTTTACAAGTAGCATTCCAGCTAAGCAAATACCACTTACTTACGATACCAAAACACCCATAGCCAGCATCACCCCGCCCAGTCCTTGCAATATCCTTTTCCTGTCTACACCAATTCCTCTCTGACATGAGGAGAAACCCGAAAGTTTTATCAAAAGCAAGCTTATGCCTGCCAATGTATCCTTAAGCATAAGCATTGTATCCTCCCCACCTCCGAAAGGCAGCTTCATTCCTGTCAAATTCAGCCAGAGAGCTGCTAAATTACCCTAGAGACCTATCAAATTCACCGAGAGACCTGCCATCCGCATTGCACTTGGCAGGTATAATGGTGCTGCTGGCAGGTCTCTCGACTACAATGGCAGGTCTTACGGCTACGATAACAGGTCTCTCGACTACACCAACAGGTCGCACGATGCACTTATCAACACTCAAGGCTATTTTATTAACATTGACGATTACATTGCCTACTCTCACGGCAACAATATTCACTCTCTATGCAATTCTATTAACTCAAAGCACCTATTCTTGCAAAATCATGCTATACAACACATAAATTGATTAATTAATTGAAATATTCAGGAGAAAAATGATAAAATAAGCGAAATCGACTATCCTTATAAAGCTTTACCAATTAGTAATCATCAACAAATACCTGGAAATAATACACTACACAATAATTAAAACCTACTGTAAACCAGTTGTTAAGAAAAAAGAATTAAGAAATCAAAGCGATCAATAAGCATAAGTATTTGTATATGACTAATTATTTATAAATTAGTACTCCGCTGCAATAAAACATATATTCAAGCGGAATTGTTTTTTTATAATCTTTTAAAATTGAAATAAAAATGAAACAAGTAAAGCAATTTACCATGTCTTATCCTGAACTTGGTCAACGAGGTGACCGGGTAGAGGTAGTAGTGAAACGCGATGTAAAGGAATTTATGAAGTATGGATACAACAAAAACATTGCTGCAACTGTAGGATCTAAGACAGAACAGTTTAAGGCAATATTGCCAGATATGTATTGGGAAGGTCAGAAAACGCTTACAACCAACAACAAGGAGCAAGCGAGAGGAAAACTTTCTGAAATACTAGGAGAAATAGGCTTTAAATCAAAATTGGCTCTTGGTGCTAATAGTAAGGAATATGCAAGTTTTCGTTTTAGTGGAATTACCAGAATGAGCGATCAGGAATTGGTTGTTTACAGCAAACATGTATGCAAAACCGCCGAATCGTATAAGGATGCTTTGACAAAACGAAACATTGATGAGGTAATGTTAGGTGAGGCTCTGGAAGCTACTACAATTCTCGACAATGCCATAGATGCTCAAACAGAAGCTATATCCTTACGTGAGCAAATGAGCGTTAAACGCTTGGAACTTGGCAACGAATTATACGACCTGATTGTTGAATTGTGTGAAGTTGGCAAGCGGATCTGGGAAAACGAGAACGAAGCTTTTTATCACGATTACGTGCTTTATGGTTCCAATAAATCTGCCGAGCAAGCGAACATTTCGGAAGAAGAACCCATGGCAGACCAAACCGCTGAATAATACAAGCTTATATTATCTAAAAAATAAGAAGCGAATCATCAGACTAAAGCCTGGTGATTCGCAAACTAAATGCAATTACATCCTGTTGTCCAATCAAATTTAATTGGATATGTCGGTAAACAAAAAATCAATATGAATAGGACAACCAACTAATTGCTCTCCCAAAGTTAATAAATTGAAATGGATTGTTTCATTTCATCGATCACGGATTATCACGACAAGATTGTAATCTCCAAATAAACAGTCTTCTAATAAGCTCCAGCCCATCAAAAAAAATATGCATTACACATCCTCATGTTGTATCTTTAATTAAAATTCATTATAAATAGGATCAAAACAAGGAGACATAATGAGAAACGTATTGGTATGCTGCTTAATCATTTTTGCTGTTCAGGTTATAAAAGCTCAGGAGATACCTGCCGTTTATAAAAACCTGAAAAAAGATAAGAATGGGATTTATATGCAACTTCCTGATCGGAAAATTTATGCAAATCCGGTAAACGATCTATTTCTTTTTCAGGATTTGTATGGCAATCCTATTGGCACTACCAAAGGAATTGATCTGGATTTTAAATTCCCAAAATTACAGGGAAATCTACACTATGGATTCATCAATTACAAGGATGGAAGCTATCCTCAGCCTGTCTTTTTTAGAGAAGCTTCGCAAATCGTAAATGGAAAGACAACTATTCCAATTGCAAACAATCTTTCCGGAAAATACGATATGATTCATTGGGAGAAAACTGGTGTTGGCGTATTGGGATACAGAATTGTTACAGAAAAGGGATACATCGTTTATGATGGAAAACTTGCCTTTTCGTACAAGAATGGGAAATTTACTGCCGAGCCAACACTTATCGAAGGCCCCTTTATTAACAAGCTAAGCTCCACAGGAGCTGTAATTTCATTTACTACCACACAACGCGCAGCCGCCAGTATCCTGATTAAGGATAAAATATATAAAAATAGAAAAGCTGGTAAATCTCACGAAATTGTAATTGATGGACTTCAGCCGAAGACAAAATATAATTACAAGCTTCAAATCGGCAAGTTTGATTTCAATTACACCTTCGAAACAGCACCAAAACCAGGCAGTCGCGAAAAATTTACTTTTGCCTATAGCAGCGATTCCCGCTCGGGAATGGGGGGCGGCGAACGAGATCTGTATGGAACCAATGCCTATATCGTAAAACGAATTGCTGCGCTTGCTAAATTCGGTGATGCGAAGTTTGTACAGTTCACCGGTGATTTAATCGATGGTTACGATAACAGTAAGGAACGAATGAATCTGCAATATGCCAATTGGAAACATGCAGTTGAGCCCTACTGGCATCATATCCCCTTTATGATCGGATTTGGAAATCATGAAGCTCACAATTACATTTTCGATGATACGATACATCATTTCAGCTATCTAATTGATCACTTTCCTTTTAAGGATAAATCCGGAGAATCTCTTTTTCAGGATAACTTTGTGCTTCCCGAGAACGGGCCAATTAGCGAGGATAAATCAAGCTACGATCCCGATCCCAAAAAGCAGGATTTCCCCTCCTATAAGGAATCGGTTTACTGGTATACCTATGATAATGTAGCCATTGTAGTACTTAATTCTGATTATTGCTATACACCCATAGGAGTGAAATATCTGGGTGGAAATATTCATGCTTTTATCATGGATAATCAACTAAAATGGCTGGAAAAGACCTTGCAGAAGCTGGATGTGGATGATAATATCGATCATGTTTTCGTGAGTATTCACACACCCGCTTTTCCCAATGGCGGTCATGTTAAAGATGATATGTGGTATCATGGAAACAATACCAAGCGACCTGTAATTAACGGGCAGCCTCACAAATTGGGGATCATTCAGCGGCGCGATGAATTACTCGATTTGCTCATTAACAAAACAAAGAAAACAGTCGCGCTACTCACTGGTGATGAACACAATTATAACATGCTACCCATTACCGACGAAATGAACCGTTATCCGGATCATTATAAAGGGACTAAACTGAAGTTAAATCGAAAATTTTATCAGATCAATAATGGTGCAGCCGGTGCTCCTTACTACGCACAGGAGGTAACGCCATGGATGGATCACTTGCGAAATTTCTCCACTCAGAATGCTTTGGTTTTTATCGATGTAGATGGTACTAAAGTTTTTGTTCGCGTACTAAACCCCGACACACTAGAACTCATTGATGAGTATCCTCTTCGGGAATAAGTCTCGCCCATTTTACAGGACTTCGACACTATATATTCTGGAAAATAATGTCTGTTGATAAGTATTATTTTCTTTTCAGGATTTAAGAACCAGGAAGCCCAAGCAGAGACTTACCGATATTAGCTACCATGCTTTTGGTGCTATCTTCGAAGCTATTGCGCTTGTATGCTCACACCTTTAAGCATGAAATACTTTTACATCATCGCCATCCTTTGTCTAGTGGATGCAGCAGCAGGAAATCATCTGTTCGCCACGCGAACGAATCTCCCCTGTTCACAAAAAGACAGTATAGCCTCGCCTTATCTCCCCAATGGTATATTTGGCAGCGATGAAATTATTGAAATCTGTCTGAAAGGATCCATTCGAAAGTTATTCAATGACAGAAAGGAAGAGGCAGCCTACTATCCTCTTGTAATCTCCTATACTTCGCCTACTGGTGATAGCATTGCCATTAACATAAAAGCGAAAACCCGCGGGCATTTTCGTCGTGATAAACAAAATTGTTCTACTCCTCCCTTGTGGCTCAATTTTAATAAGGATAGCACCTGCAATACTATTTTCGAGGGACAAGATAAGCTGAAATTAGTTACAGCTTGCAGAGAGGAAACCTATGTGCTTCGCGAATATCTGGTTTATAAAATCTACCAACTTATCACCGAGCATAGTTTTAAAGCCAGGTTGGTGAAGGTCTGCTATCAGGAGATTAAAACCAGCAAAAAGACAAAACTCAGATATGGTATCATACTGGAAGATCAAAACCATATGGCTAAAAGAAACAATGCTCTATTAATTAAGAGATTGAATGTTCAACCCCAAATAACCAATCGGGAAAAGTTTCTTAAGATGGCCGTATTCCAATACTTGATTGGCAATACAGATTGGTCGGTAAAATACTTGCACAATATTAAATTGATTAGTAAGCTAAAGTTGCCATCCTATATTCCCGTGCCTTATGATTTCGACCATGCCGGAATTGTTGGTACTACTTATGCTCATCCCGCCGAGGAACTTAAAATGCAATCGGTTAGGGAAAGAAGATACAGAGGTTTTTGCATCCAAAATCCTGATGAATTTATCCCAATCGTAGAATTCTTTAATGGCCTGCAATCCAAAATTTATGAACTGTACACAGGAAACAAGTTGCTTAGCAAAGCCTATCTAAAAAAGACAATTAAATATTTAGATGAATTCTACGAGACCATAAATGACTCCAAAGCCAGAAAAAGAGCATTTCAGTACCCCTGCAATCCTTATGGAACAGGTAATGTTGTAATAAAAGGACTAAAGAATCGGAAGAAGTAAATAGAGATGTAAATGAATCAACAAAACAACCCATCCTGCTACACTTGCGGAATGTTTTACACAAAAAAAAATTCCGGCATAAAACCGAAATTCAAGAATAACCTAGAGGGGATAAATCACCTGCCGTAAAACCAGAAACCAATGCAAAAAATTCTGCTTCTATAGAAAGCATTTCGGTGAGGTAAAACCGACTACTTTATTACCATGTAATTCTTCTTATTCTTAATACGACTCCAGTCTTTTGAGTTCATAGACTGAATCATTTTTGTAGTTAAATCTATTACTACAAAATCTTCCTCAACCCTTCGAAATAGTTTTTTAATTTTTATTAGAATACCCATATCCCCTGATTTTTTTGTGTTATCAGCCTAAATTTAAAAGGAATACGTTTATAAATCAAGCGGGTTTTAACGTATTTAATAATTCGGTAATATGAGTTTCTAATTACGTAATTTCACTTTACAATTAGGTGAGTTAATTTTCACCTACTCCTGTAATTTTTCTTCCAAAAAATGAATGGAATTGAAATACAAATTCTTTTTATCTAACAATATATTCTTCATTCTGGAAGGGCCTCCAATAGCAAACTGATAGATGAAATTTCCCCGAAAAAAGAAACGTTTATAATACGTGTATTCATGTTTTCCAACCATCTGTGTATACGAAATTTCTTTCCCCAGCATCTTTTGGTAGGCAACAGATTTTTCCGAAATTAAAATTGCATCACTACTCACCAGACTTCCTGACTTCATCTCTTCATAATATTGGCTCGGATCGGAATAGGTAAAGTTCAAACCCATTTTTGTAAAGTCAGAAGCTACCACCCCAAAAACATTCACTGCATCCTTCATGCTAAACACTTCACTGCTAATGTTATCAGTATCCTGATTTCTCAGACTTACCTTGCCTGGCATTTCAAAACTCACTCTCGATTTTTCCGATACAGTTTTAACCCATTCTGATTGGGCATGAACGCTTGTTACGAACATGCTTACAAATAATATTAGGATGATTCTTTTCATATGGTTCTAATTTTCTCGTTATGTCTATATCTAAGCCACAGTTATTTCTACATGTTTTTTTGATGTAGTTTCAAAGCTTAAATCTTCACACTGAAATCCATTTCAAACTATTTATTAAAACAGAATGTAGCTTAAGAAGCTTTTGATTAATGAATTGCAGGTAATTCAATTCCTTTTATTTTTCGATACAAATCCAAAGCATATATGTCGGTCATTCCTGATATAAAATCGAGAATTGCCAGTACTTTCTTATAATTGGAATCGCTTTCGCTTAAATATTGCTCCGGAATCAAGGATAGTAAGTTCTTGGAATAATAATTCTCCGGCTCCATAACGGCACTTACAAACTCTTCCAGGAGAGCTCCTAAAATTTTATAACCTGCCAATTCTATTTCTATTACCGATCGATGCTTATAAATCCTGTTCACCGCCACATTGGTACACTTCCTGTAGGCTTGCAAACATGTTTTATCAATCTTCTTAATTAGGGATCCCTCGAAGGTTCCCTGCATTATTTCCGAGTAATTGTCCATGAATACCCGCACACATTCCCCAGCTAATTTGCCAATTACTCCAGCTCTTATATATGCAATTTGTTCGTTCGTATCCGTAACCTCTATACAAGTAGATTGAATTTTATCCAATTTATCCTGTTCACTTTTCGCATCATAAAATTGAAAGAGCAGCTCTTTAGTTTCCTCCGTACTTAAGATTTTCAACTTATGGGCATCTTCAATATCCATAATCTGATAACAAATATCATCTGCTGCTTCTACTAAATAAACCAATGGAAAACGAGCATAAATACCGGGAGATAACTCTGGGATACCTAATTCTTCTGCGATCCTTTCAAAATCTTCTTTTTCTGATTGAAAAAAACCATACTTCTTCTTTCCAACAATATCCATATTGGATGCTCCCCAAGGGTATTTTAAAATCGAAGCTATGGTAGAATAAGTCATGGCAAAACCACCTTTACGCCGCCCATGAAAAGCGTGTGTTAACAATCTAAAAGCATTGGCATTTCCTTCAAAATTGGTTAAATCTGCCCATTCCTCTGCTTTAAAATTCGACCTTAGGGTTTTACCCTTTCCATTCGTAAAAAAGTGAGAAAGCGCTTTTTCTCCGGAATGCCCAAAAGGCGGATTTCCAAGATCATGTGCCAGGCATGCCGCAGCTACAATGCTCCCAATCTCATTAATTCCAATTCCATCATCAACCAAATTAGCTTTTAGTAATTCTTCAGAAAGTGCATTCCCCAAGGATCTTCCAACACAGGAAACCTCCAGACTATGTGTTAAACGATTATGGACAAAAATACTTCCAGGCAAAGGAAATACCTGTGTCTTATTTTGTAAACGACGAAAAGGAGAGGAAAATATTAACCTGTCGTAATCTCTTTGAAATTGAGTTCGAACATCTTGTTTTGTATTTGAAAACCGATCTTCTTGTCCCAAACGTTTTATCGATAATAATTCCTTCCAATTCATAGGTAAATCATTTGATTTTTATTGTCTGCTTAAAAAAGAAAACTTCCACTATCGTTTATCCCTTCTTCAAAATAATTCAGGCTTTTCATTTAAACTTACACGATAAACATGCTTCAATAAATAGTGATTTTCGTATTTTTAAGTTCCTAAAATTACATTAATTTTTAACTTTGTTATTAGGCTTTAAAGATTATTAACATACACTTGCAATATGCGGATTAACTAATCTTTATAAGAAGAATCGAAACTAAATACTAATTATAAATTACATAAACGTACATTTTCGTACAGTTCTTGTAATATCAGCGGACACAATTTATATCTAAAATACATCAATCAAACTTACAACAGACTGAAAAACTGACACTTTCTGCCTATGGCACACCGATTGATTAATGAAACGAACAATTGAGGTGAATGTTTTTCTTTGGTTATTTTAAGTTTAAATTGAATCGTTATCAGTCAGATTTAATGGTTTATCGATAATTATCAGCGTTTGTCTAATTAAGTTTGATATGATTCGCCTCATCAGTATTATTGCATACAGATTTTTTTAATATTCTTTTATTATGATCCGATTACAAAACATTCACAAATCTTACATTACAGGTACGAACCGATTACATGTGCTGAAAGGTATTGATTTGCATATCAAAGAAGGAGAACTGTTATCGATCATGGGATCTTCAGGCTCTGGTAAATCTACTCTATTGAATATCCTAGGATTATTAGATAACCACGATGATGGCACCTACTTCCTGAACAATGAGGAAATAAAAGCCATGAGTGAAACGAAAGCCGCCAAGCTCCGGAATAATCTACTGGGCTTTGTCTTTCAGTCTTTCAACCTAATATCTTTTAAGAACGCAATGGAAAATGTTGCACTTCCCTTATACTATCAGAAAGTTTCCAGAAAAAAAAGGAACCAGTTAGCATTGGACTATCTGGATAAAATGGGATTAAAAGAATGGGCTCATCATATGCCTAATGAGCTATCGGGGGGACAAAAGCAAAGGGTCGCAATTGCCAGATCAATGATTACCAAGCCTAAAATTATCCTGGCTGATGAACCTACTGGTGCACTTGATTCCACTACATCCGTTGAAGTAATGAATCTCCTAAAAGAAATTAATCAGTCTGGTATTACCGTTGTTATCGTTACTCATGAAAATGATATTGCTCATATGACAGATCGGATTATTAATTTAAAAGATGGAATTATTGAATCTATTATAGATAACAACAACAACAAAATTAATAGTGACAGTTCAATTAAAGTTCCTCAAAAGGAGAACTAACCCAAATACTCTAACAGATAACTATGTTCGACAGAGATAAATGGTACGAGATTTTTAGTACCATCAGAAAAAATAAAACAAGAACCATTCTAACTGGCTTTTCGGTTGCAACAGGTATTTTCATGTTGATTTTTCTGTTGGGAGCAGGAAGAGGATTGAGAAATGGGATGACTTCTGTTTTTGCTCAGGATGCTAAAAATAGTATGCAAATATATGGCGGTAGAACAACCAAAGCCTACAAAGGAACTTCCGAAGGAAAGTTTATTCAAATGGTTAACGACGACTATTTAAGTATTAAAAAGTCAATCAAAAAGTTGGATGCAATATCTGCCATGTCATATATTCCCGGGGCAGAAACTATTTCCTATAAGAACAACTTTGGAAACTTTAATGTTTCGCCAGTGCACGATACTTATAAGGAGATTAAGAATTTCGAAATCCTAAAAGGTCGTTTTTTAAATCAGAAAGACATCAAGGAATATAGAAAAGTTGTAGCCATTCAGGATGAAGTAAAGAAGGTCCTTTTCCCTAACGAAGAAGCAATCAACAAATATATCAACATCAATAAAATTAAATTTAAAGTTGTTGGTGTTTTCAAACAAGCTAGTTTTAGTGAAAATTCCAGAGATATATATATACCAATTACGGTTGCTCAAAAAATATTTAATAATAACGATCATCTTCGTCGTATATCATTCACATTAAATAATGTCTCGGTTGAGGAAAGCAAGGATGTTGAAAAGCTCATCACCTACCAAATGGCAGCACGTCATAAATTTAGCAGGGAAGACAAAAAGGCACTTTGGATTCAAAATAATATCGAGAACTCTCAAACCTTCACAGGACTATTTAGTGCAATTGAAATGTTTGTATGGATTATCGGAATATTTACCATTATTCTTGGTGTAATTGGTGTTTTTAATATCATGATGATTGTGGTAAAAGAACGAACCAAAGAAATTGGAATTAGAAAAGCAATTGGAGCCACTCCTGGTTCTGTTGTTGGCTTGATTTTAATGGAAGCAATTTTTATTACCGCTGCCTCAGGTTACATTGGACTAATGGCTGGCGTAGGCTTACTGGAGATGATCAGTAAATTTGATATTATCTCTAAGATATATCCGCCTGCAGCTATCTATTTTATCGATCCTCAAGTAGATTTAGGAATTGCCGTTGGCGCAACATTGGTTTTAATCATTACCGGAGCTTTAGCAGGATTTTTCCCTGCAAGAAAAGCAGCTTCTATTAGACCAATTGAAGCATTAAGAGACGAATAACAAATTAGATTAATTTAATAATCAGATAATGTTCGACCTAGATAAATGGCAGGAAATTACTGCTGCACTTAAAAAAAATAAATTAAGAACTATCCTTACCGGACTGGGTGTTATGTTTGGTATATTAATTCTGGTTACCTTATTAGGTATTGGTAGAGGTTTCCAAAATAATATCCAATCATCATTAGGTAATTTTGCAACCAACTCGACTGTGTTTTGGACAGAAAAAACAACAAAGGCTTACAAAGGATTACCACGAAATCGTTCCTTCCAGTTTACGAATGAAGATTTAGTTGCATTAAAACAATCTGTTCCCGAATTAGAACATATTGCTCCGGATATTAATGGTTGGAGTGGAAATGCAACAAACAATACTTTTAGAAAAGATAAGAAAGGAAATTTTAGAATTAAAGGAACTTCTCCTGCCATGAATATGGTAAACCCAGTTGAAATTACCGGTGGTAGATTTATCAATGTAAATGACCTTAAAGAGTTTCGAAAGGTAATTACAATTGGTCCCCGCGTTAAAGAACTAATGTTTGATAAAGATGAAGATCCTATCGGACAATACTTAAAGGTAAATGGAATTTTCTTTAGAATAATCGGAACCATTAAACCTCTAAGTCAAAATATGGGAATGCGTGATGATGTGCTGCAAATGCCCTACACTACCCTACAACAATTATATAATCAAGGCGATAAATTTTATGTATTTCTTGCTACTGCAAAAGTAGGCGAATCTGTGGCCGATTTAGAGAGTAAAATGTTCGACGTACTTGCAAGAAGACATTCCATTGATCCTACCGATACACAAGCTATTGGTCATTTTAATATAGCCAAAATGTTTAATAAGATATTTGGACTCTTCAATAGCATTGGTTTTTTGTTTTGGGTAATTGGATTAGGTGTATTAATTACAGGCATAATTGGTGTTAGTAATATTATGCACGTAGTTGTAAAAGAAAGAACCAAGGAACTTGGAATCAAAAGAGCCATTGGAGCAAGTCCGCGTTCTGTTGTTGGACAAATAATTAACGAATCGGTTTTCCTTACAACCTTTGCCGGATTTTGGGGATTGGTGCTAGGAGTTATCATTGTCGAAATCATTGGGAAAATGACTGAAGGAAGTCCAAACCCTCAAATATTAAATCCTTACGTTGACATTAATGTTGCATTCATCGCATTGGGAGTTTTAGTCTTTTTTGGTGTCTTAGCGGGCTTATTGCCAGCTCAAAGAGCCATTAAAATAAAACCTGTTGATGCATTAAGATACGAATAAAAATAGTTCATAATCCGATAATAATACTAGTCATGAAAAAAGTTTTTAGAATTGTTTTGGTTGTTTTTTTAATCGGCATTTTTTTAGGAACCATCTACTTCCTTTATAAAAAATCGCAAGATAAGCCAGTAATTTACAATACCAAATCTCCTGAAATAACAGATATCATTAAAAAAACGGTAGCTACAGGATCTGTTGTTCCCAGAAAAGAAATCGAGATCAAACCTCAAGGAGTATCAGGAATCATTGAGACCCTTTTTGTGGAGGCAGGTCAAATGATTAAGAAAGGTGATCCCATTGCCAAAATTAAGATCATACCTGATATGATTAATTTAAATAGTGCCGAATCGAGAGTAAATGTGGCAAAAATTAATTTCGAAGATGCACAAATAAATTATAATCGAGATAAAGAATTATACGATAAAAAAGTAATTTCAGAATCTGATTTTCAAAAGACTCAACTGTCCTTCAGGAATTCTCGAGAGGAGTTGCAATCGGCTAAAGACAACCTACAATTAATTAAGGAAGGTGTTACAAAAAGTTCGGCAAGTGCAACAAATACAATTATACGTTCTACTATCGAAGGAATGATTTTGGATATTCCAGTGAAAGAGGGAAATTCCGTGATTCAAAGTAACACATTTAACGATGGTTCTACCGTTGCAATTGTTGCCGATATGGGCGAAATGATTTTCCAAGGAAAAGTAGATGAAACTGAAGTTGGAAAAATCACACAGGGTATGAATCTGAAATTAACGATTGGTGCAATCGAAGATGTTAAATTTGATGCACATTTGGAGTATATTTCACCCAAAGGTGTAGAAGATAATGGTGCCATCCAATTTGAAATAAAAGCTTCAGTTAAATTGAATTCTAAATATTTTATACGTTCAGGTTATAGTGCCAATGCTGAAATTGTTCTCGACAAAAGAGAAAAAGTTTTAGCCGTAAACGAAAGTTTATTGGAATTCAAGAATGATTCCACTTTTGTGGAAGTAGAAACAGAACCACAAAAATTTGAAAAGCGCTATATCAAAACTGGTCTTTCTGATGGAATTAATATCGAGGTTCTAGATGGCATCTCCAAAGACGATAAATTAAGAGGAGAAAAAAAATCAAAAACAGATATGATTAAAGAAAAATCAAATTCATAGTAATTTGTGATTTTATATATCAGGAAAACGCTCATTTTAATAAGTTATTCACCTGATCAAAACAATCAACATATGAAAAAAATATTAATCCCGCTTATTATATTAAGCCTATCCATAATAAATGTTCATGCTCAGGAGAAATGGACTTTGGAGAAATGTATCACCTATGCAAAAGAGCATAACATTGATCTCCAATTAAGAAAGATGGATGCAGAAATTCAAGCTAATAACACCAAGCAATCAAAGTTCGATCTATTGCCCAGTCTTAATGGTAGTACAAATTACAACTTTAGCTATGGTCGTACCCTACGTTCAGATAACACCTATGGAAACATCAATACCGAGAGTGGGTCGATTGGAGTCTCGTCAAATCTCACGCTATTTAGTGGATTTCAAAAATGGAATTCTGTAAAGCAAAATGAGTTAGATCTGGCTGCCTCTTTACAAGATGTAGAAAAAGCAAAGGAAGATTTGGCTCTGAATATAACTTCTTATTATTTGGATATTTTATTTAATAAGGAGCTATTGCAAGTTGCTCAAGAGAAACTTAAGGTTACTCAACTTCAGATTGAACGAACTAAAGTTCTGGTTGAAGCGGGAACACTTCCTAAAGGTACTTTAATGGAACAAAAAGCACAGGCTGCCAGAGATGAGCTTGATGTTGTGACTAATTCAAATTCCTTAGATTTGGCAATACTTAATCTGGCACAACTTTTAGATTTGGAAAATACAAGCGATTTTGATATTTCGAGTCCTGACTTACCTGTACTAAATGCAAGTCGTTCTATGCTTAGTCCCGAATCTGTTTTCATTAACGCTTTAGAGTTTCGTCCTGAGATGAAAGCTGCAAAACTTAGACTTGAAAGTTCAGAAAAGGGTTTGATCATCGCCAAAGGACAGCGTACACCCACACTAAGCATGTCTGGTTATTGGGGATCTAGTTATTCTAAAGATTTTCCGGAATTCGGATTGGATGCAAATGGTGTAAGTACGATTATAAGACAAGAAATGAGACTTGGAGATCAACTATCCAATAGAGAAAACAAAGCATTTGGTTTTAATCTTAGCATTCCAATATTTAATGGAGGTGTAGCGAACAGAAATATTAGTAACGCAAAAGTTAATATTGCTCGTTCTAAACTAAATATGCAGAACTCGAAAAATGCATTGCGAAAAGAAATAGAACAGGCTTATGCTAACGCATTGGCAGCAATGAAAAAATATTTCTCTAGCGAATCGGCTGTATCTTCAACCGAAGAAGCATTTCGTTATACCGAAGAGAAATTTAATTTAGGTCTAGTGAATTCTGTTGATTACAATCAGGAAAAAAACAATCTTTTTGGTGCTAAATCAAATTTATTGCAGGCAAAATATGAATATATTTTCCGAACCAAAATTCTTGACTTTTATAACGGAATCAAAATAAAATTATAGTCTGGTTTACATTTTACAAATTGAAAAAACTTCTGATCATGTATTTGGTCAGGAGTTTTTTTTGCAGAATTACTTTTTCTATCTACTAATAATTACAATCTTATTAAAAAGAGATAAAATAATCACTGTTTGTATAATTTTATCAAAAAGCCAGGTCTTCCAGATTAAATTGATTTAAATGAATGACAGCTGGTATTTTATCCTTTATTTTGCACTAAAATAAAATTTTTAAAATGGCTCTACTTTTAAATATAGAAACTTCCACTGCTGTTTGCTCCGTTTCTTTAGGGAAAGACGGGAAACTTCTGGCCTTGAAGGAAAACAAAGAAGGAATGAAACATGCCAGTCATTTAAGTGTTTTTATTCAAAAAATATTATGCGAAAACGACTTACGCCCAACAGATTTAGATGGAGTAGCAATCAGTATGGGACCGGGATCGTATACAGGACTAAGAATCGGTGTTTCTACTGCTAAAGGCATTTGTTTTGGTGCTAATTTACCCCTTATTGCGGTTAGTACTTTGCAAGCTATGACACTTCCAGTCACTCAAGATAAGTCAATTATTTCCTCTCTTAAAAATGCTTCTAAAGCTTATTATTGTCCTATGATTGATGCTCGACGAATGGAAGTATATACAGCATTCTTCAATAATGAAAATGAAATAATCAGAGATGTATCTGCTGACATTATTACCTCGGATTCATATGCTGAAGAACTATTAGAGCATGAATTTGTTTTCTTTGGAGATGGATCGCAAAAGTGCAAGGAGATTATTACAAGCAAAAATGGCATCTTTATTGATAATATATATCCATCTGCTTCAGGTATGATTGAAATTTCCGAACAGAAATTTAAAATCAAACATTTTGAAGATGTGGCATATTTCGAACCTTTTTATTTAAAAGATTTTGTTGCAACTACTCCTAAAAAGAATATCTTTAAATAAGAACAAAAAAAATGGCGTATGATCAAGTATACTCTTTCAATATTTCTAATACTTTTTATTGGCTTTAGTACTTTAGCTGAAACTCCTGCTAAAAGAAACGATAAAGGAGAATACTTAAAATATATCATCCATTATGGATTTGTTCGCGGAGGAAAGGCTTCTCTCAAACTAAAGCCTGAAAAATATGGTGATTTTAAAATTTATCATGCCACTTTAACTGGGAAAACTGTTGGTTTGTTTAATTCACTATATCGTGTAAAAGACACCTATGAAAGTTTTATCAATCAGGAAACACTTTTGCCAGTTAAAGCCATACGTAATATCCGTGAAGGCAACTACAAGCGATATAATGAGATTCTCTTCGATAGAAAAAAGAATCAAATCACAAGTCAACGATCCGGGACCAAAGATGTTCCTGTAGGTATTCACGATATTCTTTCTGCCTTTTATTTTGCAAGAGCTCATTATTTTAATTCAGATTTAAAAATTGGCGAAATCATCCAAATAAAAACGTACTTTTCAGATGAAGAATTCTTGCTTCAGTTTCGTTTTATGGGATATGAAAATGTAGATAGTAAAATTGGAGAAGTAAAATGTTATAAATTTATACCAATCGTAAAAACAGGAAGAGCATTTAAAGACGAAGACGATATGATTATTTGGATCTCTGCTGATTCAAATAAAATTCCTGTTCGGGTACAATTTGACTTATTTCTTGGATCTCTTCGATGTGATTTAGTTAACTTTTCTAATTTCCCCACTAAAACTCTTCTAAATAATAAAAAATCGGGGAATTAGCTCATATCTTCTTACTTTAAACAAAGGCAGTTAATATTTTAGAATATTGATTGTTTCTCTTACTTTTGCAAAATAAATAGAGTTTTAGAACTCTCTCAAATTTAATTTTAGATACTCAAAATTTAATTTCAAAATATCATGGCATCTACTGCAGATTTTAGAAATGGACTTTGTATTCATTTCAAGAGTGATTTATATACCATCATTCAATTTCAACATGTGAAACCTGGTAAAGGTCCTGCTTTTGTTAGAACAAAATTAAAAAATGTAAAAACAGGCAAAATTATTGATAACACCTTTAATTCAGGTGTGAAAGTTGACATAGCACGTATTGAAAGACGTCCTCATCAGTTTTTATATAAAGATGACATGGGATATAATTTGATGCATACTGATACTTATGAGCAAATTGCATTAGCAGAAGAATTATTTAACGCTCCAGATTTATTAAAAGAAGGAGATACCGTAGAAGCTGTTTTTCACGCAGATACTGAAACTCCTTTGTATGTTGAACTTCCTGCTCACGTTACTATGGAAATTACTTATACAGAACCTGGAATTAGAGGAGATACCTCTTCAACTTCTTCATTAAAAGCTGCAACAGTTGAAACTGGAGCTACTATTATGGTACCTCTCTTTATCAATACAGGAGATAAAATTAAAATTGATACTCGCACACATGCCTATGTGGAGCGTGTCAAAGCTTAATTATAATAAACTCATCATATAAAAAGGATTCTTAGTGGAATCCTTTTTTTTATTGATAGCTACTAATTGCCTAATAATACGAGATTTATTAAATTAGCATAAACCTAAATCCAGCTATCGTGATCAAACAACAATCTGTTAATAGTAGATTTAAACTAAATCTTATCCTTAAGATTACACAGGCGATCAACGAAAATCTTTCCATTGAAGAACTATTAAAACAATATGAACAGATTCTCTTTGATGAATTAAAAATTGGGAAAATAGCTGTTTTTAAATTCAATGCAAACTGGGAAAAACTTTTAGTTTCGGGAATTTCAGAAGATGTAGTAGATAAAATTCAAATAGAAAAGCATCTTAGTGTTTTTAATGATATAACCTACATTTCCAGAGATCTGCCCGAAATCCTTTGGGCATTTGACTTTATTATTCCTGTATTTCACAAGAACTCAATGCTAGCCTATGTTCTAATAGGAGATATCGACGAGGAAATGGAGGGAATGAGTCCAGCAATAAAACACCTTCGTTTTACACAAACCATTACCAACATTATTATTGTTGCTATGGAGAATAAACGAATGTATAAGCAATTATTGATTCAAGAAGCTTTTAACAAAGAAATGGAGGTTGCTTCTAAAATTCAAAGTTTATTAATCCCAAATCAAAATACTTTACCTCAAAACCAATACATTAGTACTAGCGGATATTATCAACCCCATTATGAAATTGGTGGTGATTATTACGATTTTATTAATTTCAACGATAAAGAACTTGGTTTTTGTATTGGCGACGTATCCGGAAAAGGAATTCCTGCCGCACTAATCATGTCAAATTTTCAAGCCACACTTCGAGCATTATTTCGTCCTGATACTCCTTTGGATGAATTGATGAATACTTTAAATCAAAAAGTTTGCGAGAATTCTAGCAGTGATAAATTCCTAACCTTCTTTATTGGAGTTTACAATTACACCACTCGAAAATTAAAATATATAAATGCCAGTCATCATCCGCCAATTTTATACAATTATAAAACCCTAAAAATAGATTACCTTAAAAAAGGCTGTATAGGACTAGGCATGTTGGATGAAATTCCTGCAATAAGTATTGGCGAGATGATAATTTCTGATCACGCAAAGTTGCTTTGCTTTACTGATGGTCTGGTGGAATTAGAACATGGTGATCAGATGGAAGTAGGCAACCAACGATTAACACGTCTTTTTGGTACTCCGAAAAATATTTCAGATACCTTTTCGGATCTTATTCATCATATTGATATTGGCAAAAAGAACAAAGCTGTGATCGATGATATTTCCTTGTTTGGGATTGAGTTTCATTAATTCATAAAAAAAAGGATTGGCTAACCAATCCTTTTTTTTATGAATTTAAAATTGTTATTCTATCTCGAAAGAAACATTTTTATTTATACTGTTGCTAGTACCATCCTTAACAGTAACAGTTAATTTATAGGAACCCGGTGTTGCATTATCCGGTGTTTTAATATCAAAATTAATTGTTTGATTGGCACCACTTATAGTTGGTAAATTATTTCCATCGGCATCCTTATCGGCAAGACTGTTAAATGAAAATTCCTGAACAGTTTTAACAGATTTTACACCATCATATGCTACAGTAACATTATAAGAAGCTAAAGCAACATTATCTTTTGCAGTGAAATTGATATTTAAATTTGCCCCGGCGGCTAATTTTTGGCTTGCTGTAGGACTGTTTATTGTAAGTGTAGGAGCAATCTCATCTACTTTCTCACCTCCGCCTCCGCCTCCACAACTCATTAAAACTACAGAGAACAGAACGATAAGGGTATACTTCAAAGTTTTCATAGATATTATTTTTCGTTTATGATTTGGTTATAATCAATTTGCATATTATCACTTAAAATTAAACGATAAGCATCAAATTAACAAGCAACTATAAGGAAATAATTCTTTTTGCCCTTTTGAACCAGAAAATACTTATCAGCGATCAAATAATCCTGCGTTACAATAAGTTCTTCGTTTTGGTTTTTTTCTTTATTTATACTAATAGCATTTCCTTTGAACAACCTGCGCAATTCTCCTTTGGAAGGAAACACACTTGTTTTCACAGCCAAAAGTTCCAAAATATCCACGCCATTCACGAATTCTGATTTTTCTACCTGATATTGTGGTACTCCCTCAAAAACAGACAAAAAAGTATCTTCATCCAGTTTTCGTAACACATCAGCTGTTGATTTTCCAAACAAAATTTGCGAAGCTTCCACTGCAGTATTATAATCGTCTTCAGAATGTACC
>Ga0209013_10000305_pt1 | contig 42991 bp, 34 predicted proteins | sample Cruoilmetagenom2_FD_187291 | JGI IMG/M metagenome (GOLD analysis project Ga0209013, IMG submission 187291) | Oil polluted marine microbial communities from Coal Oil Point, Santa Barbara, California, USA - Sample 2 (SPAdes) (version 2) | ecosystem: Environmental > Aquatic > Marine > Oil seeps ...
TGCCCTGATAAGAAATGTAGCGCCAATGTAACAATTTTCAGAAACTTTAATCTTCAAAATGCTGCAGAAGTTCGGATAAGTATTGAAACTGCCTGGCAATATCACTTTCTTTTTTCAGTAACCTTAATTTACTATTACCGTCCAGTTTATACATGGCGGCTTTATGCTGGATAAGATTGATAATTTTCATCGGATCAATATTGGGCTTTTCACTGAAAATAATTCGCCCTCCATTTTCACTAAAATCAATACTCAATATATCCAATGGTGTTGCTTTGAGTTTTAATGAGGTGACGGCAAACAGATTTTTGATTTGCTCAGTGAGCAAACCAAATCTATCAATCATTTCTACCTGAATGTCTTTAAGCTCCACATCATTTTTAGCATTAGCAATACGTTTATACATAACCAGACGGGTATGAACATCCGGCAAATAATCATCAGGGATCAAAGCTGGGATGTGCATATCAATTTCAGTTCCATGATGTGCAGCAGTTTCCAAATCAGGATCTTTACCTTCCTTGAGTGATTTTACTGTACGTTCTAATAATTCTGTATAGAGAGTAAAACCAATTTCCTGTATCTGACCGCTTTGACCCTCACCTAATAATTCGCCGGAACCACGAATTTCCAGATCATGCGTTGCCAGCGTAAACCCTGCGCCTAATTCTTCTATCGCCTCAATTGCTTCAAGACGTTTTACAGCATCTGCTGTCATGGATTTTTTTTCAGGGACAGTCAAATAAGCGTAGGCCTTATGATGGGAGCGGCCGACACGGCCCCGTAATTGATATAATTGAGCCAGACCAAAACGATCTGCACGTTCAATAATAATGGTGTTGGCAGAAGGGATATCAATACCAGTTTCGATAATAGTAGTACATACCAGAATATTAAAACGCTGATGATAAAAGTCACTCATAATTTGTTCGAGTTCTTTTTCCCGCATCTGGCCATGAGCAATATTAACTCGTGCTTCAGGGATTAATTCTTCCAGTTCACGAGCCTTTTTGCCAATACTTTCAACATTATTATGCAGGACAAAAACCTGTCCCCCACGCATAATTTCCCGCTGGCAGGCTTCCCGGATTGTTTCATTGTTCCACTTTTGAACAAAAGTTTTAATAGACAGGCGACGTGCGGGTGGTGTGGCAATAATAGAAAAATCCCGTATACCGGACAGAGACATATTTAATGTTCTGGGAATAGGGGTGGCCGTTAGAGTCAGAATATCAACCTTACTGCGTAACTTTTTAAAACGTTCTTTCTGACGTACCCCGAAACGGTGTTCTTCATCAATGATAACCATACCCAGTTGTTTGTATTTAATACTTTCCTGTAACAACTTATGGGTGCCGATAATAATGTCCATGGTTCCGGCAGCAACTTCTTTAAGAATGGCATCCTGTTCTTTTTTCGTTTGAAAGCGGGATATTCCGGCAATTTTTACCGGCCATTCAGCAAAACGATTTTGAAAGTTTTCCGTGTGCTGCTGGCTGAGCAGGGTAGTGGGGACAAGAATTGCAACCTGTTTTCCTCCCGATACGGCAAGAAAAGCCGCACGCATGGCAACTTCTGTTTTACCAAAGCCCACATCACCGCAGACCAGACGATCCATTGGTCTGGGTCCCGTCATATCTTCAACGACATCTTCAATGGCTTTTTGTTGATCAGGTGTTTCTTCAAAGGGGAAACCGCTGGCAAAGGCATGATAATGCTGCTCATCAAAACGATAGACAAATCCCTGTTGCGCTTCTCGTTGAGCATAAATCTCTAATAATTCCGCAGCGACATCATGAATCTTTTCCCGTGCCTTGCGCTTGGCCTTTTCCCATTGACCACTGCCCAGTCGGTGCAATGGCGCTGTATCAGGATTGGAACCGGTATAACGGCTAATCAGGTGTAAATAAGCAACTGGCACATAGAGTTTATCACCGCCGGCATATTCGAGAGATAAAAATTCAGCCGTCTCATCACCAAGCGTGATAGTCTCCAGACCCAGATAGCGGCCGACGCCATTGTCTTCATGTACTACAGGAGCCCCGATTTGTAGTTCTGCCAGGGTATTGATGATTGCATCGCTGTCCTGGGCTTTTGCTTTTCTTCTGCGTCGCTGCATCACCTGCTGGCCATACAGCTGAGATTCACTGATCAAAGCAATATCGCTTAATTGCATTCCTTCATCTAAAGGTGCAATGCAAATTCCCAGTGCGTTTTTAGAGCTGAGAAAATCGCTCCAGCTATTGACCGGTTTAGGATAAATTTTATAGGGCTTTAATAATTCCAGCAGAGTTTCTCTTCGGCCCGCTGTTTCAGTGCAAAAAAGAATATGCTTTTTATCATTAGAGGCTGTTTTTATATATTGTTCCAGCTGATCAAGTGCATTTTCTTTCTGTGTATTGATCGTTAATGACGGAGGTTTTTCACTGATGAAATTGAATACACCAGCCTTATCTTCGAATTCAAAACTCTGACTGATAATCCGAGGATAATTTTTTAACCGGGCAAATAATTCATCCGTTCGCAAAAATAAATCCTGAGGCGGCAGAATGGGACGAGTGACATTATGACGATATTGCTCATAACGAAGTTCTGTATCTTTGATAAACTGATCGGTAACCGCTTCCAAATCAGTAAAATTAACAATAATGGATTGTTTGGGCAGATAGTCAAATAATGTTGTGGTTTGTTCAAAGAACAGCGGCAGGTAATATTCAATACCCGGCGATGAAATACCCAGTCCTGTATCATTGTAAATGACGCTGTCCGTGAGTTCTCCACCCAGAAGCTCTCTATATTGTTCCCGAAATAATTCAATGGATTTTTTATCCAGTGGAAATTCACGGGCCGGCATCATGTTAATCGAATCACAATTGTTTATTGAGCGCTGGCTATCAATATCAAAATTCTTAATGGTTTCGATTTCATCATCAAACAGATCCAGACGATAAGGCAGAGTGCTGCCCATGGGGTATAAATCAATAATACTGCCCCGAACCGCAAATTCACCATGTTCATAAACATTATCAACACAGCGATAACCACTTTTTTCAAGATCGCGGCGAAACTGGCCAATATCCAGGCTCATACCCTTGTTCATGATCAGGGTATTGTTATTAATATAATCCAGTGGCATTAAACGATGCATCAGGGTGTTTAATGGAACGATTAGAATACCCTGTTTTAAGCGCGGCAGATGGTAGAGGGTTGCCAGACGTTCGGAAATAATATCCTGATGAGGTGAAAACTGATCATAGGCCAGAGTTTCCCAATCAGGCAAAGTCAGAATTTCCAGCTCGGATTGAGCAAGGAAAAAGGACAATTCGTACTTCAGCTTTTGTGACGATTGCATGTCGGGAGTGATTAGGGTAATAAACTGACCGGATTTTTGTGCCAGATTACTGATAGCCAGACTCAGAGCACTGCCGTACAGCTTTCCCCAATGGCTTTTCATGCCGGGTTTGTTAACAAATTCAGGTGCAGCAGGGGAATAAAGTTTAGCCATGGCTCATGATTATCAGGTTTTATGGATTGGCAATTATAATGAATCTGTGTTTAATTTAGTAGTATTGACAGAAATCAATGCTAAGAAATTTTCTATTTTTGGCTGTGCTTAGGTATAATTAGTCTTTTAGTACTCTTAAGCAATTTAAGGACTCAGGTTTAAAATATGAATTTTATTGAAACTCGTGGTAATGATGGTGAACATCCTCTGGAAGTCAGTTTTTCTTCAGCGATATTGGCACCCATTGCTTCTTTTGGCGGTATTTATGTCCCCAAAACATTACCAGACCTGGGCTTAGAATTTTTACAGCAGCACGTTCATTCAAACTACAAATCACTGGCCAGAGATGTACTTGCAGCTTTTGAAATTGATATAGAACAGGATGTGATTGATGATGCGTTGAGCCTGTATGATAACTTTGATGATGCGATAAATCCTGTGCCGCTGGTAAAAGTAAAAGATGACCTCTATGTCAGTGAGTTATACCACGGTCCCACCCGTGCGTTTAAGGATATGGCTCTGCAGCCTTTTGGTGCGGTTCTGTCCTCATTGGCAAAAAAGCGCAATGAAAATTATCTGATTATGGCGGCAACCAGTGGTGACACCGGACCAGCAGCGCTGGAAACCTTTAAAAACCGTGACAATGTACAGGTGGCCTGTCTGTATCCTGATGGCGGCACATCCGATGTACAACGCCTGCAGATGGTGACAGAAGATGCCAGAAATTTAAAAGTCATTGGTATTCATGGTGACTTTGATGATGCGCAAAGTGCCCTGAAACGTCTGCTGGGTTCTGCGACATTTAAAGCAAAACTCAAAGAACAAAATATTCATTTATCAGCAGCCAATTCAGTTAATTTCGGGCGCATTATTTTCCAGCTTATCTATCATATCTACAGTTATCTTGAGCTGGTTCGTCAGGAAGCTATCAGCATGGGAGATAAGGTTTATCTGAATGTGCCCAGCGGCAATTTTGGTAATGCTCTGGGCGGTTATTATGCGATGAATATGGGCCTGCCGGTTGATAAGATCCTGATTGCATCCAATAAAAACAATGTCCTGACACAGCTCATTCAAACGGGAAAATATGATATTCGCGATAAGTCGGTTATATCAACCAGCTCACCTGCTATGGATATTTTAAAGTCCTCCAATGTAGAACGTATCTTATATGACTTATTTGGTGCATCACGAACAAAAGAATTGATGCTTCAGCTTGATAATGAAAACTATTATGAATTAAATAGTGAAGAACTTGCTCAATTACAGGCAATCTTTGCGGCTGATTTTTGTTCAGATGATGAAGGAAGACAATATATTAAGGATGCTTTTGCTGCTGGCTATCTGATGGATCCTCATACGGCGACCTGTTTCAAAGCCTATGATAGCTGTAGGGATAAGGCATTAAAAACTATTGCTTATTCTACGGCAGAGTGGACCAAGTTTTCGCCAACCATTGCCAATGCTTTAACGGGTGAAGTGGATACGCATGATTTGGATGCACTGAAATCCATTGCCAGGGAGGCAGATATTACTATTCCGGCAATTATTAATGGTTTGTTTGATAAGGACATTGTGCAGAAAACTATTATTGATAAACAGGATATTGAGAAGGAGATTCTGGCGTTTTTGTCAGCAGCGGGTTAAAAGAAGGGTATTAAACAAATAGTTGGGGTGTGAATCGTGCCTGGTGAGGTCTGGTGCAGTCTTCCGGGGACGCGCGCGAGTACGTCCGTGTAGCGCTCAGGCTCGCCATCCATGGCTCGACAAGCCCCGGAAGACTGCACCAGACCTCATCAGTCACTACCTGCAGCGTCTCCATATCTCTTTTTTATATTATTTCTAATACACTTTCTGGCGGGCGGCCCAGTGCATATTTGTTGTTCTGGGCAGCGGCGTCCTGACTAATAACAATGGGGCGCTCAATTAGTTTGGGGTGTTTAAGCATTGTTGCTATTAATTCATTGTCACTTAAAGCTTTGTCAGCAAGATTGTTTTCCTTGTATTCTGCTTCACCTTTACGCATTAAATCTCTGGGGGACATATCTAATGCTTTCAGTACAGCTTTGAGTTCAGCTTCTGAGGGCGGGGTTTTTAAATATTCTATGATCTCTGGTTCCACACCATTATCTTTTAATAATTGTAATGTTTGGCGTGATTTAGAGCATCGCGGATTATGATAAATTTTTGTACTCATTCTGCTTCCTGAAAATTAGTGACTGTTTATGAATTTAAAACCAAGTAAAACGCTAGGGTATTTAAACTATAACACAATAAAATAAAAAAGTTTAGATGAAAAAGAACCCTCACCTCTTAAAAATCAGGACAGGAGGGCGACTGTTTTGACCTGGGCATAGACTTGTTTTCCCGGGGTTAAATCCAGTAATGAAGCGGATTTTCGTGTGATACGTGAGAGTAAGGGGGTGCCATTAAGGTCGAGACGTACCATGGCCTGAGCATTACCCTCAGGTGTCATTTCTTCAATACGGGCAGGGAAGATATTCAAAATACTGGTTTGAGACTGATGTTCCAGTGTCAGACTGACATCGCGTGCTACAACCCGTAATCGAACTGGATGGCCAATGGGTAGATCTTTGTGAGAGACGGCAAAGCGACCGCCTGGAAAATCAAGATAGGTCAGATTAAATTCTTCATCATGTTCAGCAACTGTGGCTTCAATAAGCGCTGCTGCTTTGTCACCATGGGCAAGCGGAAGATCAAGTCGGGTCAGCATCTGACCAATTGCACCGGAAGCGATTAATTTACCCGATTCCATTAAAACTAAATGATCTGCAAGACGTGCAACTTCTCCGGGTGCATGGCTGACATAGAGTACCGGAATACTCAGTTCATCATGCAGTGATTCAAGATAGGGCATGATCTCCTGTTTTCGGGTCATATCAAGAGCCGATAATGGTTCATCCATCAGCAGGAGTTTTGGACTGGTGGCTAAGGCTCTGGCAATGGCTACTCGCTGGCGCTCACCCCCGGAAAGCTGAGCTGCCTTACGGGTCAGCAGATGAGCAATACCCAGCAGTTCAATCGCCTGATCCAGTGATACTTTATACTCTGACTGCGGGATGCGTTTAAGGCCATATTCAAGGTTTTTCTGTACATCAAGATGTGCAAAGAGACTGGCTTCCTGAAACACATAACCCAGAGAGCGTTTATGTGGCGGGACAAATAAATTATCGTCCTGCCAAAGCATATCAGCCACGCGTAAATAGCCATTACTACAGGGCTCAAGACCGGCAATAGCACGCAGTAATGTTGTTTTACCACAGCCTGAATGGCCGAATATTGCGCTGATTCCCCGGGCAGGAATATTAAGATCAATATCCAGAATAAAGTCCTGACGCTTGATTTGAAAGCGTGCTTCTATCGTCATGCTCATACCTTTGTGACCGAGAAGCGACGATTCAGGGCATAAACACTGAGCAGCATGATGAATGAGATCAGCAGTAAACCGCCGGATAGCCAGTGAGCCTGACCATACTCGAGTACTTCAACATGATCATAGATGGCTATTGATAGTACCTGGGTCTGACCCGGTATATTGCCGCCAATCATCAGTACCACACCGAATTCACCCACAGTATGGGCAAATCCCAATACGGCAGCAGTGAGAAAACCGGGACGGGCTAAAGGTACAGCAACGGTAAAAAAACGATCCAGAGGAGAAGCTCTTAATGTTGCAGCAACTTCAAGCGGTCGATTGCCAATCGCTGCAAAGGCACCTTGTAAGGGCTGAACTACGAAAGGCATGGAGTAAAGCATTGAGCCTATCACCAGGCCGGTAAAAGTAAAGGCCAGCGGTTGTCCGCCTAACCACTGCATCATACCGCCTATGGGACCATTAGGTCCGAGTGCCACCAGTAAATAAAAACCTAATACAGTAGGAGGCAGTACCAGCGGTAGAGCAATGACTGCTTCGATGAGGAATTTGAAGCGCCAGCGACTGCGGGCCAGCCACCAGGCAAGTGGTGTACCCAGCAGGATAAGCAGTAGGGTAGTGATACCTGCCAGTTTAAGGGTAATGAGCAGTGCGGTCAGATCAGCATCGTTCAGCATATCAAATTTCATAACCAAAGCTGCGGATAATCCTGAGTGATTCATCCTCTTTTATGAATGAAAGAAAAGCACGGGCAGTGTCATTTTCTTTGAGTAGTACGGCTTGCTGCTTAATTGGTGTATAGAGTGATTGGGGTACTTCCCAGAAAGATCCCTCGATGGCTTGATTAGGACGCTTTACCTGAGAAAAAGCGATAAACCCCAGTTTGGCGTTAGAGCTTTTAACGAACTGAAAAGTCTGGCCAATATTTTCACCACGTACCATGCGGCTCCGTAGTATACTCCATAGTTCCATATCCTGTAAGATTTCCTGAGCAGCCTTTCCGTAGGGGGCAAGTTTTGGATTGGCAACAGCCAGATAGCGAAAGTTGTTTTTTTTCAATACCTGGCCTTTGCTATCAACATAATCTTCTATTGGACTCCATAAGATAACCTTGCCGATAGCATAGGTGAAACGGGTGCCGGGAATTGCTGCACCTTCTTTGTCGAGAAGTTCCGGACGTCTGGAATCAGCGGCAAAGAAAGCGTCAAAGGGTGCGCCGTTTTTTATTTGCGCATAGTGTTTTCCAGTAGAACCGGAAATAATAATAACTTTATGCCCGGTTTTTTTTTCGAACTGCTGAGCGATTAGTTTAATGGTCTCAGTGAAATTACTGGCTGTCGCGACATGTATTTCATTGGCTGATAGTTCTGAACTGAATAAAAGAGTTAAGCTAAATATGAAAAGACTGGTGAGTGACCATCTATAAACTGCTGTTCTCTTTGCTTCCCCCTTTTTCAAAGGGGGATTGAGGGGGTTAAGCTTTTGATAAGCAACCCCCTCAATCCCCCTTCTAAAGAAGGGGGAAGCTAAGAGCTGAAGCATTAATGGGCTATTCATCATAAGTTCAAAGGGTTATCAGGATTTATATCATCCATAAATGGAATCTTGCGATCCTTGTGTGTCAGTTGATAAATTAAACCCATCCAATTACCGACAACCTCAACGGCAGTATCATGCCAGGTATTATCAATATTTCCGTTGACCAGAATTTCCGGAAAGTCTAATAACTGTTCACCTTTCTGACGACAGATTTCACAACGGAAACGATACTCGTTCAGAATGGCTTTTTCAAAAACACCAAGATAGTGATCAGGGAAGGGAGGATAGTGTTCAATTTTCCCATGATGAAAACGCATCACCTCACGCTTGTACTCTTTTAATAGTGAAATTGTGTCATATTCAGGATGACCCTGGAAAAAGATAGTACGAAAGCCATCAGGACTAGTGGCAAGATGAACCATTCCCGAATCAGACTCAACCAGTATGTTTAAATTCTGCTTAGCAAACTGCTGCCGGGAAACTATATTCCAGCGAGAGTGGGGCACATCAAAACGGGTATTAATATCGTTGATCAGCGGGTGAGTTTTATCCACAATATGATGGGCTTGCACACCCCATATTTTTTCTTTCTGTAATTCACGTTTCTGTTGATAGCGAAACTCCATGACTGCATGGGTAGCAAGACAGGAGCATAAGGTTGAAGTGACATTATCCCAGGCCCAGTCAAACACCTCAATTAATGGTTCCCAGAAAGGCTGCTTTGATAGTTCAGAACCACTGACATTGGCGCCTGTGACAATCAGCGCATCCAGACCCATTGCTTTGATATCTGCAAATGATTCATAGTACTGTTCGATATAATCTCTGGCTTTATCTGAGCGTGGAATTTCATCCAGAGTAAAGGGATGAATATAAAATTGAGCAATAGGATTACTTTCCCCGATTAAGCGGAAAAACTGTCTTTCGGTGGCAGATAAAGCGGCATCAGGCATCATATTCAGCAAACCGATATGCAGTTCACGAATATCCTGATGCTGAGCAGTGACAGGAGTCAGTACCTTAATGCCTTCATTGCGTAAACGCTCAAATGAGGGCAATTGATTATGGGCAACTAATGGCATCTAACTATCTCTATTTAATTCCCCTCTCACTCCGGGAGAGGGTTCGGGTTTATTTCTCTTCTGTCCGGGCAATAGCGGTTTCTAATAGCTGCAGAAAATCATTTTGATCGCTTACCTGAGCCACTTCCTGTGAAGTCACAGTATAACCATGGGGTCGGGCAATCTCCTCATAGCGAGGAATTCTGGAATGAAATAAGCGCGGAAAAATCCAACGAGTAAAATCATCCGGAACTATTTGCGCGGCATATTGTAAGTTGTTTTCCTGCAGATAAACAGCTAATTGTTCCTGTAAAAATTCAGGCCGATAATATAAAGGCTTTGGTGCACTCTGGGCACGTTCAATCAGCTTGTTTTCCTCTGCTTCATCTGTAACCTGAATATAGAGGATCATGGTATGATCGATCAAAGTTTTTAATACACTGGGATCATCCAGTTCACACAGACTGCCGCCTACATCATTGACGAAATGCGGATAGCCGTAGATTTGCTGAGCTTTATTTATAAAATCAGGAACATCCATCATGGCAGCAATTTCGCCTTCACGATAATATGCCTGACGTTGAATAAAATCTTCCAGCTCAACACCACCCAGTTCAGGGTTGCCCAATTTACCGATATAGCTGAGTACCGGACCTAAATCATGTACTTTGATATTATTCTTGATGGAAATCCAGTCATTTCTCAACAGCTCTTTTAAAAAAGGAACCTGCATGGCCTGTTGTTTGATCATATCCATAATCGGTTCGTCAAGATAACGGGTTCCAATACGATAATCACCGGAAAAATGGAACCATTGTGAGTCTCTCAACAGGGCGGAAAGATATGTTTTTCCCACCCCGGACATGCCCAGAAGAGTTACTTTTTTGTTTTCCCAATTACGGAATTCATCAACACTAAATTTCATCCAATACTCCCAAATATTTGCACAGCATTATCCTTGATTTTAGCGCCAAGTGGAAGGTGTGAGCATTGAGAAACGACTAATTATTAACGAATTTCTTCAATAGTATGCTTTCTTTCAAAAACTAGAGAATCAGTACCGTTTTTAATGAAGGTCTTCACGGAACCCTGATAAACTATCGCAGAAGGAACTATTTTTACAAAACTATAAAAATCTTCCCGGGTATAGCCATAATCCTCTGCGGCATCACCACAGACTCTGAATTCAACACCTAATTGCTCATAGTAACGCATTCTCTCAACGGCACTCTTGTAGCGGTCATAGTTTTTCCTGGCCAGAGTCACTATTTCAGTGCCATGAATTAAGACAATAACATTCATAAATTCCGGTGATAAATCATAAGGATCGCCCATCAGGGTGTTCATATAAGAACGTAACCAATAGAGAGCGGAATGAATTTTTTCCGGTTCGTCAAGAAACAGCTCAAAAAGGACATTTTGTTCTTCAGAATAGGGTGTGTCGACAAATTCAGCCTTAGTATTTTCCTGAGGCTCATCGGCGGCACTTAAACCAGAACTGCACAGGAGCAGGACAAATAAAAAGTAAAAAATGAGATGAGTTATTTTATTCATAATTAGGATTATAGTCTGTGATTGGAAAAAATCAGTCGGATATGGAAATTTCTGAGGGAATCAATTAGTATTGCGACTTAATTAGAAAACAATGAATTGAGAAAAATGAAGTACGAAAATAGTGATATAACATGAAATTTATCGATAATATGTCTTTTCCGGTGTTAATCATTTTCGCTGTATTATTGGGAACCGCACCATTGGGTGGTCAACCGCATCTGCTGGAAAAAATACATATGCTGATGGCAGGAACACTGGTGGTACCGCTGGACATATTTGATCTTGTCCTGCACAGCACACCAATTATTTTACTGGTAATAAAATCTGTTTCTGCCTTTAGAAGTAAAGGGCATAGAAATAATGAGAAAGACAAATCCTCACCCTAGTCTATGCCCAAAGGGAGAGGGAATGAGTCTTAAATCAACAATACTGGGCGGTCAGGCTATTTCTTTTTATTACTGACAGAATGAATGACTGTCTGGTCTTCAAAATAAACCGTAAAGTTTGCATAAACCCAACGCGTAATAGGTGGATCACCCACTGCAGACATTTTCTTATCAGGTTCTCCAACCTTGCTGATAACACCATCCATAGAAGTTCCTCTGACTGGATAATGACTATTTGCAAACGCAATGCTGGTCATCAGCGATAATAAAATAATAACAATAGTTTTCTTCATGCCTTTAATCCTTTACCTTAATGTATACTTTAATTTTAATGGATGATTTAAAAAAATCCACCTAAATAGACTATTTCATAGATTTTATAAGTATATTGTGTATCCTAGTATTATATAAAGGTTTTTTTTTACTTATGTAAGATGGTTCACAACTTTCTAATTTAAATAAATAGTCAATGTAAAATGGTCTATGTAGAAGCAGTATCGGATGTTCATGACACGCCTTCTGAGCGTTTCAACGCTTTAGTTGAAAAGATCAAGGACACTAATGAAAACTTTGATCTGCCAGCACTTAAACAAGCCTTTGAATTTGCTGACCAGGCGCACCGTGGTCAGGTAAGAGTCTCCGGTGAGCCTTACGTTTTTCATGTTATTTCAGTGGCAGAGATTCTACTGTCTCTGAATCTGGATACGCCTTCTCTAATAGCCGCCTTGCTGCATGATGTGGTTGAGGATACGGATGCCACTCTGGAACAACTGGAGAAAAAGTTCGGTCATGAGGTCGCCTCCCTGGTTGACAGTGTGACTAAAATGAAAGCTTTCGCAAATTTAAAACCTGATATCAGCGGTACTATAAAAAAAGAAGGCTTAAAAGCTGAAAATCTGCGTAAATTGTTATTGGCCATGGCAGAAGATGTTCGGGTTGTAATGATTAAACTGGCCGATCGACTTCATAATATGCGCACCCTGGATTCACTTTCGCCCAAAAAACAGAAAATCATTGCTAATGAGACCGCCGAAATTTATGCGCCGCTGGCGAACCGTTTAGGGATCTGGCAGCTTAAATGGGAGCTGGAAGATTTGGCTTTTCGTTATCTGGACGAAACTAATTATAAAAAAATTGCCAAATATATTGCCGAACGTAAAATTGACCGCGATAAATATATCAATGAAGTAGTAGAAGTTATTCAAAAAAACCTCAAAGCCAATCATATTGAAGGTGAGGTTACGGGGCGCTCAAAACATATCTATAGTATCTGGAAAAAGATGCGTCGTAAAAATCTGGGCTTTCATCAGCTCTATGATTTACGTGCAGTCAGAGTTCATGTTGAAAAATTAAAAGACTGTTATCATGCCCTTGGGGTTGTGCATACGATTTGGCGGCATATTCCCTATGAATTTGATGACTATATCGCCACCCCTAAAGAAAATAACTATCAGTCCATTCATACGGCGGTAATCGGACCACAAGGTAAGACACTGGAAATACAGATCCGCACCTATGATATGAATAAACATGCAGAATATGGAGTGGCCGCACATTGGCGTTATAAAGAAGGCGGTCAGCAAAATTCCCATTATGAACAAAAGATTGCCTGGTTACGACAATTGCTTGAATGGAAAGATGAAGAAAAAGATGCGGGTGATTTTATTGACCGTTTCAAATCGGAAGTTTTTCAGGATCGGGTTTATGTTATGACTCCCGAAGGTGAAATTATTGACATGCCCCTGGGAGCAACACCGTTAGATTTTGCTTTTTATGTTCATACAGAAGTTGGAGCACGCTGTCGGGGGGCCAAAGTCAATGGCAAAATGGTACCGCTGACGTATGAATTAAAAAGCGGTGAACAGGTACATATCCTTACCACCAAAAATGGTTCCCCAAGTCGTGACTGGCTTAATCCACAATTAGGCTATCTTAAGACATCAAGGGCGCGAGCCAAGGTAAGACACTGGTTTAAACAACAGGATCAGGAACAAAACTTACTTGCGGGCCGTGAAATTCTGGAAAAAGAATTACATCGTCTTGGAATTCCTAATATTTCACATGATAAGCTGGCACGGCGCTTTAATCTGAATAATGCGGAGCAGTTATTTGCAGAAATTGGTCGGGGTGAATTGACTTCTGGGCAAATTGCCAGCGCCGTCCAGGAGTTAGGCGGTCATAGCGTTAAAAAAGATAAGGACACCGAAGAGCCGGTACAACAAACCATAGAACTGCTGCCTCAGGGCTCGGGTGATGTGACCATTTTCGGAGTTGATAATGTATTAACTCAGATTGCACAATGTTGTAAGCCTGCTCCGGGTGATGAAATTGTCGGTTTTATAACCAAGCATCGTGGGATAACCATTCATCGTAGTGATTGTCATAATGTCCAGCATGCGCTGGAGGAAAATAGTGAACGTTTAATTGAAGTTGAATGGAATCATGAAATCAATCAATGTTATACCGTTGTGATTGAGTTGATTGCTATGGACAGACAGGGTTTGTTAAGAGATGTCACATCAATTTTAGCTAATCTGGAAATTAATGTTCTGGGTGTGAATACCTCAACAAATAAATCCGACTATTCTGCCAGAATGCGTTTAACTCTGGAGATTGCCGGCATTGCACAACTCAGTCGTGCACTTAATCGAATCAGTCAATTAACCAATGTTGTTGAAGTTTATCGGATTAGTGATTGAAAGAGATAGTTTTAAGCGTTAAGCAAAGCCAAAAAATTTTTTATGCTCTTTCTTAACGCTTAACGCTTAACGCCTAACGCTCTTCCTTATTTCAGTCGATTAATACCGAGTGCCTTTAATAAGTATTTCTCATAAATTGGTTCACTTGAACCGGATTTCATTTTACGAATAAAGTATTTTTCAAAACCAATTTTGGCCAGATGTACCCATTTGCCTTTCTTAAACCAGGCGAGGTTACGAGGTGGAATTTGTGGAATGGCCACAAATGCTGCACCGGTATTACCCATGTCTGCCAGACATATCGCATTCCAGGTACCTTCTGTTGAAGGTTCTACGTCAGTTAACTCATCAGCAATATTGTGAACGATGGCTGTTACCATGGATTCAATCATATAACCGGTTTTAGGTGCACCTGTTGGTACTGGAGTGGCTTCAACAGGAGGAATTGCGATACAGACGCCTGCAGAGAAAATATTCGGGAATTTAGGGCTGCGCTGTTGTTTGTCGACTATAACAAAACCACGAGGGTTACAGAGGCCATCTACATTAGCAACGGCATCAACACCTTTGAATGCAGGCAGCATCATACCATGTTTGAATTCCAGTTCATGTTGTTTTTTAATGCTGCCGTCATCATTTAATTCATCAACAAACATTTTGCCGTCTTCAATTTTGGTGGTTTTGGCATTACAAATCCAGCTGATAGAATGCTGGCGCAGCTCTGACTCCAGCATACCTTTGGAATCACCAACGCCGCCTAAGCCCAGGTGTCCGATATAGGGTTCAGAAGTCACCAGAGTCATTGGAATTTTATCGCGCATTTTACGTTTTTGAAGTTCTCTGTTTAAAATAAATGCATATTCATAAGCAGGACCAAAACAACTTGCAAAAGGCATGGCACCAACAATAGCAGGACCGGGATCGGCAACCAGTTTTTCAAAATCATCAAAAGCAGTTTCTGCATGAGGCAGGCTGCAAATTGACTGGGAATGTGCGGAAGGTCCGGAACCTTCAACTTCTTCAAAAGCCAGTCTTGGGCCGGTTGTTATAACCAGATAGTCATAATGAACTTTATCATCATTGTTTAGTGTCAGTTGGTTTTTTGCAGGGTCAATTTTATCTACACGGTGGGCAATAAAATTTATGCCGCGTTTTTCAAGATAGGGTCTGCTTTCAAAACTAATATCTTTTCTTTGGCGCCAGCCAACAGCAACCCACGGATTAGATGGTGTAAAATCGAAGGTTTCATTTTCACTGATCATGGTAACCAGATGTTCTTTTCCCAATGCATCACGCATTTCATACGCACAAGGCATTCCCCCGGTTCCTGCACCAATAATAACAATGTGAGCCATAAGATATTATCTCCTGATAAAAGTAATGATGAATAAATTTTTATTGTTAATGAAACTTTCTATTTTTCAATCATAATTAAAAAGTACTTTTAAAAAGTAGCATAATAATTACAAAATGAAAGTAAAGTTAAATAATACGGAAGGAATAATCTAATTACTTTTTAGCTATAAAAAAGAACTGAAAGATTAAATTAAGCTAGAATATATTAGTTTGTCTGAGTTATAGTTATTATTTTTTTAACAATAATAACTTTTCTCACATAAAAGTAAAGCAATTTTCTGTAAATTAATTTAATTTCAGTTAATATAATTCAGGCTATACAGAGAAGTTTCAGCTAATTAAATATATAGATATATTTTAAGGTTCCAGGATTATAATATTCTGATACATTTATAAGACAATAATATTTCAATGAAAAAAAAACCTGTTTTGAATTTGCAGGATATTGTAGATTCTTATGACGATCCCGCTGTCTTAATTTCTGATGACTACGAAATTATTGCCGCCAACTTTGCTTATCTGGATTTATACAGTCCGGATTATCATCAACATGATGTTTCACCCGCTAATGCGAATAAATTAACAACAGGTCACCGGCATTGTTATGAGGTCTCTCATCATTACACGCGCACTTGCGATCAGGAAGGTGAGTCCTGTCCGTTACAATTGGCTAAATCAACAGAAAATAACCAGAGGGTATTGCATGTTCACCATACTCGCAATGGTGAAGAACACGTTGATGTCTCTCTTTATCCTGTCAGAGATGTTAATGGTAAGCTTTATTTTCTGGAGACCATGAAGACGATTAAACATGCCAGTCCCAAAGTAGTTCAACAGGTTATGGTTGGTAAATCTCCTTCGTTTAATCAATTATTGGGATTGATTAATCGGGTTGCGCATTATGATATATCGGTCTTATTACAGGGTGAATCCGGCAGCGGAAAAGAATTAGTTGCTCACGCAGTGCATCAGGCCAGTCAGCGACATTCATCGGCATGTGTAACAGTAGAATGTTCGGGGCTCTCGGAATCGTTATTTGAAAGCGAACTCTTTGGTCATGAAAAAGGTGCTTTTACCGGTGCTGTTACAAAAAAGAAAGGACTGGTTGAAGAAGCTGAAGGGGGCAGCCTTTTTCTGGATGAAATTGGTGATGTACCGTTGTCGCTGCAAGTTAAATTACTTCGTTTAATTGAAACCAGAACTTTTCGCCGGGTTGGAGGCATTGAGCAGTTAAATGCTGATTTTCGTTTGATATGTGCTACGCATAAGAACCTGAATGAAATGGTTGAAAAGGGCGAATTTCGTGAAGACCTGTATTATCGTATCAGTACTTTTCCTATAAAGCTCCCGACATTGAGAGAACGTCAGAATGATATTCCTTTATTGGTGGAAACTATTTTACAACGCATAAACGGCCATAATACCTTACGGGTTTCTGATGAGGTCATGGCTTTTTTCAAGCAGTATTTATTTCCGGGTAATATACGTCAGCTGAGAAATATTCTGCAGTTTGGACGTGTGATGACTGATTCTAATGTGATTGAAATGAGACACCTTCCTGATGATTTACAAAGTTCATCGGAGGAACCATCTATGGAAAATTATTTTTCAGAAAATCTTCTCAACGATGATATGACGGTCAAGACACTGGAACAAAATGAACGTGATTATCTTTTATGGCTGAATCAACATTTTCAAGGTGATAACAGAGCATTAGCAGATAGTTTAGGGATCAGTGAAAGGACGCTGTACAGAAAAATGAAAGGAATCATTTAGTCGTACAGCGTTTATGGCGACTTATAAATATTAGTCAGGCGCATGAATCTTTAATGTTTCATTCCAGCTTTGCTGATAGATATTTTCGACGCGACGGCGTAATATCATGTCAACATTCAGCAGTTCAACAATTCTTTCTACATGCTCATTAAACTCATTGCGCTTATCGGTAAGTGAATAACACTCTAACAGCTTCAGGTGCATGTCTTTATCAGCAGGGGAGTCTTGCAAGCTGGATTGTATTAAGTCCTCTGCTTTCTCATAGTTACCATAAGCGATATAAGTATCAATTTCACTTAAAGAACGATCAACATTAGTATTTGCTTTTGATTGTTCATAAGATTGTGAAACACTTTTTTCGTAGTCCTGAAAAATTTCATCGCTGATATCTAATTCAAAATCATTGATATCTTCATTCTGCTTTGATTCTACACTCCTGACTGGTTTACTATCAGATGGAGTTTCATCAGGAGTATTGATTTTATTCTCGAAATACTCAAAAAAGTCCATGTCATCATCAGTAACTTTTGCACTGGCGTCAGATGTTTGAATAGATTTAGCATTATTATTTACTATTGTAGAGCCTTGATCAGAACGATTGGTATTAGGGACATTTCTATTAGAAGAAATGTCCTCCATAAGATCATCAGATGATGATGCCTGAACTTTCTTGCGTTTGCTCAGAGAGGACAATATTGCTATTAATATAAGGACTGTAATAAGACCCAGTGCAAATATATAAGCGGGAGTGGTCAATAATTCCTGTACAAATGATTCAGGTTTTTCTTTCTTCTGAGCCAACTTCGAATCAATATTCACTGGAGCCGTGTCCACAGGAGTGATTTCTTCTGCCTGTTGAATATCAGCATTGTCTTTTGTTTGACTCACTGTGTTCACTGCAATGTCCGCAACAGGTGCCGACGCAGTACTATCAGCGGGCTTCTGATTAGTTTTTAGATAGGAGGAAATTTCATCAATCTTTTCATTGAGTTCATCGTTTTTTGAATCAATGTTATTAAGTTTTTCTGTTAAACGATCAACCTGTTCAGCTAATGATTCATTTTCATCTTGTAAAAGTTGAATGGTTGCTACAGAAGTTTTAAGTGCTTTATTGATGAGTAATAAATCCTTATTACTGGTAACAGGCTTATTTAATAACTCAGTATTAGGTGCCAGAATCTTGAGACGGGCGTCGCTTGATAATGATGTATTTTCAGTATCAGAAGAAGACGCTTCAGAAGGGGCTTCAACAATCGGGGTGGGTTTTTTCTCTGTAACAGGTTCTTCAACTACCTGTTTGCTTAAAGCAGGTGCTTTGTTTGTTTTAAGCGGGGAAGGTGTCTTTTTAGCTGATGCTGGTAAAGGTGGCAGACCGTTTATTTTTAGAATCTCATCAGTTGTCGGGATGGTCAGTGTTTTGCCCTGTCTTAATAAATCAATATTGCCTCTGATGAAAGCATCAGGGTTGAGGACAAAAAGAGCCTGCATCGTTTGATAAGTGGTCATATTGTCAGGTCTGACTTTTTTAGCAATAGCCCAAAGTGTATCAGCACGTTTTGTTGGACCATAAGATTCATCATTGACATGAGCAGCAATGACGGCACTATGGTCGATCCTGGCAGGAGCAGTTTTGCTCGTGGTCCGCAGCTTATTTTTCTTGCTTTTAATCGCCGTTGATTTTTTAGGTGTCTTTGAACGGGTGGTTGATTTTTTAATTTGTTTTTGTACAAATTTGGGTGGATCAAGTAAAAAAGTATATTCCCGAACAAGATGACCGCCACGCCATTTCATTTCAGCAATAAAAGTGATAAAAGGTTCTCTAAGTAAACGTTTACTGGTTAGTTCAACCACTATTGAACCATTGGCTTCCTTTCTGGTTTTGAATTTAACCCGATTGAATGAATCAGGATTGGGTAGATTGGCAAGGTTATAGGTTTTCTGACTGGCATTATTGACCTTAATGTCACTGGGTTTCACAGATTTTGTGTCAGTCAGTTGAATATGAGCTTTTAAGGGCTCATTGAGATTTGAAAAAACAGTGATTTCACCAAAACCAATTGCAAAAACGGTTGAAGGCAGGGCTAGAAAAAGGATAATAAGAAAAAATACTTTTTTTAACATAATAGAGTTTTTAATCCTTCGAAAACGATAATTTGGGCGTACCCGGGTAATTTTAAAATTAAGTTGACTATAGTCTTATAACTAGTAATTATACCCATATTCTTTAAATTATCACTATTTATTAGGTTTTTATTCTAGCTATATGATTTTAAATAAAAAATTATGAGTTTCAAATTGAATTACAGCCTTATAAAAGCGCTTCCTTTTATCTTTTTATTAGCTTTTTCTGATGTTACTGGGAAAACAGTTAATCAATCATATAATGGCGCTGATTGTACTTTGTTAAACAGAGCACAAGTCAGTGAGCTTCATAAGATAAAAATACATCATAAAACCTTAAACAATGGTTTAAGGATCTATGTGCTGGAAAATCATAATCTGCCGATATTTTCGCTGCGGCTGGTTTTTGATGTGGGTGCTGGAGATGAGGAACCCGGTGAAAGTGGCTATGCTCATCTTTTTGAACATATGATGTTTAAGGGTTCAAAAAGTGTACCTGATGGTGATCACTTCGCTGCAATCAGGAGTGTTGGCGGGCATGTCAATGCCTCAACTGATTATGATAAAACAGATTATTGGAGTGAAGCACCGGTAGAATTTCTGGACAGAGTTCTCTGGCTGGAAGCAGAACGATTAAATAACCTTGTTATTACAGAATCAAATCTTGAAAATCAGCGTCAGGCTGTTTTGGAAGAGAAACGTCTGAGAATTGATAATGTCCCTTATTATAAAACTGCCAGTGAATTTATGGTATCAGCCTGGCAGGGTACTTCTTATGACCATTTGATTATAGGCACAGAAGAAGAAATAACCAATGCGACAGTGAATAGGGTACAGAAGTTCTTTAATCAATATTATCGAACTGATAATGCAATTTTAACCTTAGTGGGTGACATTGATCCTGAAACAGCGATTGAAAAAATTGCTTATTATTTCTCCTCAAGAAATGAGTATTCAAAACAAGAGCCTTCACTTAAACCAAACAAGGCCGCCAAATTTCCAAAGAGTCTTGAGCAAAATAACACAGCAATATTACAGGCTAAATCAGAGACACGTTTTGACCCTCTGGCACCATTTCCATTATATGCCCTTGGCTGGCATACCGCAGGCAAAGATAACAGAGATTATTATGCAGTTGAACTTTTGGCTGATATTTTACTTAATCATGATGCTTCCAGAATTAAAAAACGTTTAAAAGATGAACAGCAGCTGGTATTTGAAACCATTGGTTTTCCATTAACATTTGAGAAAGCGGGCATTACAGCCCTGGGTATGGTTCCTCATAGTTATGCCGATTTCGCACAAATTAAAGCTGCTATCAAGGAAGAACTGGATAAGATTCGAATAGATGGTGTGACTGAGGCTGAATTATGCAGTGCAAAAAAACATCGTCAAATGTTAATTCTAAAAAAAATGTCAAGCAATCGATTTATGGCCGAGTTGATTGGCGATGGTGTATTATTTTTTGCTGATCCCCGGCATTCGATTTCAGCCCTTCGTGCCTACCGAAAGGTGGATAATAAGGCGATCAAAGGAATTGCCGATAAATATTTTCATGAAGACTGGCTGGCTTTAGAAATTGTACCGGGACCTGGAGTGCGTCTGATTAAATGGTTAATGGAAACTTTACCCCGCAGTATGAGTAAATCACTGGAGGAGTCTTTCTTTTGAAAGAGCTGAGAGCTGATAAGTTGGGTGTTATGATTAATATTTTTATGGTTCTGGTTTGTTGTTTATTTATTGTTGGCTGTGGTACTGAGCTAAGAAACACGGAATCTGAAATTTATATAAAACCATTTAAGGACTTTCAGTACCCGCTAAAGACACTCTCGGTAGAAAAGCTGTTGTCGAGCAATTCTTTTTCCAGGGATTTTACTGACATCCGCTTTCAGGAAATAAATCTGATAAATGGTTTTCAGGTGTTTTTATTAGCACGCCAGGATCTGCCGTCGATTAGTATTTCAGCCATAATTAAAGGGGGGAAGCATCACTCAGATACTGTTGATGAGCTTCTTTCACCACTGGCACTCAAACTATTGAAACAAGGCACTGCAAAATATCCCAGAAGTGAATTTCAAAGACAAACGGCTTTTTTGGGTGAGGTGATGAAATATCGACAAACATCCGGGTACTCGGTGATCTCTATTGACATATTACCTCAGGACCTGGATCTTGCACTGGATTTATTATCACAACAGATGGTACATATTGATCCTCATGAAAATGCCATAGGAAAAATAATTGAACAGCAAATATTAGAAAAAAAGCTAGCTCAGTCGTCAGGTTTTTATCTGGCCAAATTACTTTTTTATCAAATGAATTATCCTCAGGATCATTTCTATTATTATCGGGATGCAGACAGCGATTTAATAAAAGCATTAAATAATGATTCAGGTAAAAAACAATTAATTGATTTTTATCGTAGGCACTATTTACCAGAACAAAGCAAACTTATAATTACGGGTGATATTGATGTAAAAAAAATTCAACAGCAAGTTGAGCAATATTTTTTAATATGGCCTGCAAATGAAAAAAATAAAATTAGTAAATTAAACAGGGAATTTTATAAAGAATCAAAATTTAAGAGAAAGATTTCTCGAATTGATGTTATTGATCGAAAAGGGTCTCAGCAGGCTGACATATTATACGGTGTTGTGACCATAACAGATACTGAAACGGGGAATAGAGTTTCATCGGACTGGGTTGCTTTGAAAACCATTGCCGCCTTATTGGGTGGAGGGCCAAGCTCTCGCCTGTTTGCTGATTTACGTGAACAGCAGGGGCTGACCTATTCGATTTCTGCTCGCCAAACGTCAGGACGTTATCGTAGTCCTTTTTTTATTCAAACTTCAGCGGCACACGAGAAAATGGTACAAACTATCAGCGGCATAAAAAAACACCTGGAATATTTATGTCGCAATAAAGTTGATGAGAAGGAATTAAATCAGCTTAAACAGCAATTAGTTGGAGAAATAGCCTTTCAATTTCAAACAAACAGACAATGGATTAATGATAAAATTCATCAATTGGAGATTGGCTTGTCTGATGACTACATTTCAGATATGATTTTGAAAATTGAAAGCATGACTCCTGAGCAGTTATTGACTGTCAGCAAGCAATATTTATGTGCAGAAAACAGCTTTATAGTCGTAGGTGAAGAAGATAAGTTAGAAAAAAACTTGCGCAGGCAATTTAATCAATACCAGTATCAGTCGCATAACCTGCCTTGAATAGAGCAACGAATACACTAGTTCGCTTTTTTATGATATAAACAACTATTTAATTCATATTTATTGAGAATCTTGAGCTTTAAAAATTATGATAACATCAATGAGGCTCAGTATCTTTCATCTCTTGATAAAAAAGTTCCTCCTGAAGTTTATAGCTATAATTGTTGTACTATTATGGTCATACCAGGCTTTAGCTGAAGATTCTGTTCAAATTCTTGCCGTACATGCCTATAGCGAAGAATATCCCTGGACTAAGGGACAACATGAAGGATTTGTTGAAACGCTCAAACAGGCATTATCTTCTTCTGTCACTATTAAAACCGAATATCTGGACTCCAAGCGTGTCTTGTTTGATAGAGACTATATTGAATACTATGCAAAATTTATCCGTGAAAAATACCAGGGGTTTCAACCTGATGCTATTTATGTCACTGATGACGATGGCCTGACATTTGGATTAAATGCTCTGACTAAAGTATTCCCTGAAACGCCTTTGTTTTTCTCTGGAGTTAATGATTATTCGGTGCTGGAAAAATTGAATCCTGCCCTGGTAACAGGAGTATTTGAGAAAAAAGAAATAGGTCCTAATCTCGATCTGCTACAAAAATTATTTGGTAACATTGAAAAAATTATTGTTGTCGGCGATAACTCCAGTACATACCATGCTATTAAACATGAGTTCCGGCAAGAGTTTGCAATGCGAAAGGGCATGAAAGTTAGTTATCTTGCTGATAAACAGCTTGATTTTATTTTGATAAATTTGCGAACAGCAGATAGTCCAATCATATTGTTATCTACACTGGGAGCAGTAAAAAATACTGAAGGAAAAACCGTAAATATTGAAGAAACAATATCACAGATTGTAAACTCTGGTGCTGAAGTGATTATTAGTATGGAAGATGCTTATCTATTTGATGGTATTTTAGGTGGTTATGTAACCAGTGGCAGCGCACAGGGGAGTGCAGCAGCGTCACTATTAATTTCTTATTTAAATGGCGCATCAATGTCGTCTTTACCCCCAGGAATTACCAGCCCCAATGAATATGTTTTTGATGACAGGATACTTGAAACATTAAAATTATCCCTGCCAGCCAGCATTGCTGAAACAGCAAAGATACTCAATCCACGTAAGAGTTTTTACCAACGTAACCGAAATAGTATATTTGCAACTATAATTATTCTTGTTATGGCTCTGGTCACTGTTTCATTGCTATATAGCAAACTTATCTCTCATAAAAACAGGGAACTAAAACAGAAATCTCTACGTCTTATACAACAAGGTAAACTGCTTCAGGAGAGTGAAGAAAAATACCGTCTTTTATTTGAGTGCTCTGAAGACCCTATGTTAGTAATTTACAATAATGAATTTGTACTGACTAACAATGCTGTAAGAAATGCATTGGGTTATGAAACTACAGCCGAATTATTAAATCTTCACCCTTCAAAACTATCGCCAAAATTTCAATCAGATGGATGTAAGTCAATTGACAAAGCTAACGATATGATAAAAAAGGCCTACTTGAAAGGTTATAATCGTTTTGAATGGCAACATCTAAAAAAGAATGGCCATGTACTTTATGTTGAGGTTTCTCTTACTCGTATACCTTATGGTGAAGAGAATGCTTTGTTCTGTGTCTGGCATGATATATCTGAACAAAAAGCTGCTGCAAAATTAAAACTGGAAAAAGAAATTGCGGAATCTGCCAATAAAGAAAAATCTGAATTTTTAGCAAATATGTCTCATGAATTACGCACACCAATGCACGGAATAATAGGCTTTGTTAATATAGGCTTAAAAAATCCTGAGCAATTAACAACAGAAAAAGCAGTAAAATATTTTAAAATTATAAAAACCAGTGCTAATCGATTACTAAATCTGGTAAATGATTTACTTGATTTATCTAAGCTGGATGCTGGAAAAATGGTTATGGATTATTCATCAAACTCACTGAAAACAGTAGCTGTAAGCTGTATCGCAGAACAACAGGCACGCCTGACAGAGTTTAACAAGAAGGCAATATGGAATACTGGAACTATTTCAGGTAATGGAAGATTTGACCCTCTGAGAATAGGGCAGGTAATAACTAACTTATTGTCCAATGCTATTAAGTATACACCTAAAGGAAAAAGCATAGATTTTCTGATTAGCAATGCTGAAATAGACATTGCTGATGGAATTAAAGTCCCTGCATTGTTGTTTTCACTGAGAGATTATGGAGAAGGTATTCCAGATAATGAGTTTGACTATATATTTGATAAATTTTCACAAAGTTCACATACAAAAACTAATGCTGGCGGGACAGGATTAGGACTGCCTATCTGTAAAGAGATTATCCTTGCTCATAATGGTAAAATCTGGGTGGAAAATCATCCTGAAGGTGGATCTGTATTTAGTTTTATCATCCCTGTTGAGAATGTTCACCCATCTAAATTTAAAAATAATCAATAAGTTACTTGTTTGTAACTTTAACAGCCAGCGTATAAATAATGAGTAAAACATTTCAGGCAATTCCAACCAATCTTATTACCGGTTTTTTAGGCAGCGGCAAGACGACTGCTATTTTAGAGTTACTTAAATCCCGACCTGAAGGCAGTCGCTGGGCTGTTTTAGTCAATGAGTTTGGTGACGTGGGGATTGATGGTGCTTTGCTTCAAGAAGCGAGGGCAGAAACACAGATAGAAGAACAGGGTATCTTTATTAAAGAAGTTCCCGGCGGCTGTTTGTGTTGTGCGGCTGGTTTGCCTTTGCAAATGTCTTTGAATTTATTAATAAAACAAGCTCAACCGGAGCGGATATTAATCGAACCTACGGGAGTTGGACATCCGAAAAAGGTCATTGAAACCCTGACGGGTGGATTTTATAAAGATGTTCTGGATGTCAGGGCAACAATCTGTCTGGTTGAAGCAAATAAATTACAGGAACAAAAGTATCGGGAAAATGAAACTTTTATTGACCAGATTAATATGGCTGATGTTCTGCTGGCGAGTAAGTCTGACCTGGGTACTGCGCAAGAGCTAGATTATTTTAATGAATTTGCTCATTCTTTTGAAATGAAAAAAGATCATATTGAATTTATTGAGCAGGGGCGGTTTTCTGTTGATGTTCTGGATATAAAACGAAATAAGCACCGGGTGCTTGATTTTCCTGAGGCGCACGCTAAGACGCAGCATAAAGATCATTTGCACACAGGACAGTCTGCTCAGGAAAATCAAGCCATACAAACAGAATCTAATGATGGAAGCTGCGATTGGCGAAGATTTGAGAATAACGGTCATGATTATTACGGTTGTGGATGGGTTTTTAATAAATCCATCGTATTTAATGAGCAACGATTAGAACGCTGGTTTAAGGATGAAGCATTTTCTCGAGTGAAAGGTATTTTTAAGACTCAGAACGGATGGCTGCTTTTTAATCGTTCTGAACAACAGTTTATAAAACAAGCATCGGTTCATACGAATGATAGTCGGGTTGAGCTTATTGAGGCTGAATATCATGACTGGAACAAGGTAGAAGATGACTTACTTACATGTATTGAAAAATTTTAAGATATTATGTTTTTTTCGATAAACAGCTTAAAAAAATAATATTCTACTTTTCTCCGTGACTGTTTAAACCCGCTAAAAATTAAATTATACTTTTCTAATATACTGAATTTTAACCATTAAAATCACCTTATTTGTAAAATATTAGGGTTTTCCCTGCTGTTATTGAATTTTAAGATGTGTTTTTATATAAGTCCTAGATGTACTAAGGGGAATGGGGGAGCAAAGCTATATTAATTAATCGCTCTTAAAAAACTTATTTAACTCACTTTACTTCAAACAAAGTGTAGAGATCTGAGTAAGAGCAGCCAAAATAACAAGTTATAAGGATAGATAAAAAGTTATCGGTAAAGTATTTTTTAATATTAAGTTTAAAGCCCAAAAAGCCCATTTTTTAAATGGGCTTTTTCTTTTTACAAACATTCCTTGCAACTATCCAAATACCTTCCAAACTATTGATATCTGTTAAAAATCCCAATTCTTTGTTATAATTTCGCCGATTTCCAGTCGCTATTGATATAGTTTTTACTAAATTATACAGGTCCTTTGTGAACGATATCCCAGATATTGCTGTTAAAGAACTCGTCCTTATCGGCGGCGGTCATAGTCATGTCGGTCTGCTGAAAATGTTTGCTATGAATCCCTTGCCGGGGCTCAGGCTCACCCTGTTGTCCAGCCATATCCACACCCCATATTCCGGTATGCTTCCCGGCTTTATTGCCGGTCAGTATAGTTATGATGATGTCCATCTTGATTTGCGACCTCTGGCTGAATTTGCCCGCTGTCGCCTGTATCACTCAAAAGTAACCCGTATCGATAGCAGACAACAATTGATTTATTCGGATAATCGTCCGCCTATTAAATACGATGTATTATCAATCAATATTGGCTCTGTCCCGGATGACTTTAATATACCCGGAGTGAAAGAACTGGCTATTCCCGTTAAGCCTGTGGATAAGCTTATTACACAATTAGAAAAAATTATTCACCGTGCTGTAACGGATAAAAACTTTAATAGTATTGCTGTCGTTGGCGGCGGTGCCAGTGGTGTTGAACTTATTTTATCGATTCAGTATCGTTTGCAGCAGGAGCTGGCGCGTCATGGATGTACAGATGAACATATCCGGTACAAATTATTAAGTGCTGCGAAAACCTTGTTACCGTCTCATAACTCTTCAGTACAAAGAAAAATCGGCAATATTCTGGAAAAACGTGGAATCCAGCTTTCACTTGATTCATTTATTAAAAATATCAATCTGGAAGAGACAAGCAATAGCAGAAATATTTTATGCAGTAATGGCAAAATAACACAGGCTGATGCAATTATCTGGTGTACTAATGCAACGCCACCAGCATGGCCTAAGGAGTCAGGACTGGCGGTTGACAGTAAGAATTTTATTAAGGTCAATGACTATCTGCAATCGCCTTCACACGATAATATTTTTGCCGCAGGTGATGTGGCATCGATGATCAATCATCCCAGACCCAAGTCGGGTGTTTATGCAGTAAGACAGGGAGCACCTTTATTTGAAAACATCAGACGTTTTGTTCGCGGACAACGTCTGAAAGCCTATAAGCCGCAAAAGCATTTTCTAAGTTTGCTCAATTGTGCTGATCATACAGCAGTTGCTTCAAGAGGATTTCTTGCTTTTCAAGGTGCCTGGGTCTGGAAATACAAAGATTGGATTGATGTCAATTTTATGAATGATTTCAGTCAGCTTCCTGAAATGTCACAAACAATTGACACTCATATTGATCATCACATGGTGGATGAAAAAGCCCTGAAACGTATCCAGGAAATTCCAATGCGTTGTGGTGGTTGCGGGGCGAAAGTGGGCAGTACGATTCTTACCCGAGTGATTGAAAAACTGAAAGCAAATTATAAGGACAGCGCTAATTCACAAAGCATTATCCTCGGCCTGGAACAGGCTGATGATGCGGCTGTTATTGATGTGCCCCCCGGGAAATTACTGGTACAATCACTGGATTATTTTAAATCCTTTCTTAATGATCCTTATCTTTTAGGGAAAATAGCAGCCAATCATGCTCTGGGTGATCTGTTTGCCATGGGCGCAACTCCTCACTCTGCACTGGCTCTGGTCAGCTTGCCTTATGCACCTGAAGAAATGCTGGAAGAAGAGTTATTTCAAATAATGTCCGGTGCAATGGAAGTAATAAATAACAATGATATGAGTCTGATCGGAGGGCATACTGGAGAAGGCAGTGACATGGCGTTTGGCTTAAGTGCCAACGGCTTTGTTGATAAACAGTCAATACTGACCAAATCGGGCCTGCTGCCAAATGATGTTCTGATCCTCACCAAACCACTTGGAACCGGAACTTTGCTGGCCGCTAATATGCGTCTGAAAGTCAAGGGCCGCTGGATTGATGAAGCGATTGAACATATGCTTCTGTCCAATAAAGATGCCGTAGATATTATCAAAAACAATGGTGCTCGCGCCTGTACTGATATTACCGGTTTTGGTCTGTTGGGGCACTTAGTTGAAATGCTCAAAGCATCTGATGTCTATGTTCAGATGGATCTTTCATCGTTGCCGGTTTTGTCCGGTGCACATGAGATGATTGAATTGGGAATTTTCAGCTCCCTGCAGGAAGAGAATCTTCGCTTAAAACAGCTTATTTCCCATGTTGGAAGTATTTCAGAACATGAAAATTTTCCATTATTGTTTGACCCTCAAACGGCAGGTGGTTTATTGGTCGGTATTCCACGTGAAAATGCTGCACTATGTCTGGAGCAACTAAAAGAAGCAGGTTATGCCCAGGCGATGCTTATTGGTGATATTCTGGAAAATGACTCTTCTGAATATCTTGTTAAATTGACAGGTTAATTGCATTTATGGCAAATCCTATTGACAGAGAGTTAATTCGTTCCTTATTTTTGCATGATATTCCTCTTATGGATGTCCGGGCACCCATTGAATTCTCACAAGGCGCATTTCCTAACACTATCAATTGTCCCCTGATGAATGATCAGGAACGTCATGAGGTTGGCGTTCGCTATAAACAAAGTGGTCAGGATGCAGCCATTAAACTGGGCAATAAGCTGGTCAATGGCGAAATAAAGCAGCAGAGAATTGCTCAATGGCAGGACTTTGCCAGAAAAAATCCGAATGGTTATTTATATTGTTTCCGGGGTGGGCTACGCTCCAGAACAACACAGCAGTGGCTAAAAGAAAGCGGTGTTGACCTGCCTATTGTTGATGGCGGCTATAAAGCCATGCGACGTGTTTTACTGGATGAACTGGAGCAATCCGTTGCGGACTCAAAATTTGTTATTCTGGGGGGTAAAACGGGAACAGGGAAGACCTGGCTGTTAAAAGAATTAAGTCCTGCTATTGATTTGGAAGGCCTGGCCAATCATCGAGGCTCAAGTTTCGGACGCTTACCGGATGGTCAGCCATCGCAAATTGATTTTGAAAACCGGCTCTCGATTCTATTGATGAAATATCGAGCCAGAGGGGTGAAACAATTCTGGTTAGAGGATGAAAGTCGTCTCATTGGCAGTCTTGTACTGCCGCAATCCCTACAGCAGAAAATGAAAGAGTCACCACTGGTTATGCTTGAAGAAGAACTTCAGTATCGGGTTAATATTACTCTCAAAGATTATGTCATCGATCTGGAAACTCATTATCAGAATTACCAGCATTTAACTGGAGACACCGATGAACAGTCTAATCCGTTTGAAAAGTTCTCTGAATACTTATTAGCCAGTCTGGATCGAATTAAAAAACGTCTAGGGGGAGAGCGCCACCAGGAGATAAGAGCCATAATGCTGCAGGCACTTGAAGAACAGGCTGCAACAAAGAATCTTGAACGGCATCGCCAGTGGATAGAAATTTTATTGTCCTCTTATTATGATCCAATGTATGACTACCAATTGGAAAAAAAACAAAATCGCATTGTTTTTCGTGGTAATTCCCATCAAATCCTGGCCAATCAGAAAAAAATCCTCGATATGGCTTGATTGAAGAAAGGGGGAGGCTTGCTGGGTCTTGGCAGTGAAAGGATATAGGCTGCGACATCATAATACATGATTTAATTCACCTTGATATGGATTAAGGTAGATTTTCCGAAACATTGTAGAATTTTTAGCCTGTATATTATTAAATCGGTTACGAACAGACTTATTTCAGACAGAGTAAAGACGGGTGCTATTTTGTTAACTTCTACAATTAATACTTTCATGACCGCTCATCATAAAGAATGTGATGACTTGTTTGCCAAAGCGGAAGAAACGGTCGCCAATGGTGACTGGGAAAAGGGAACAAGCCAATGGAATGAGTTTTCTGCTGAGCTGGAAAAACATTTTACCCGGGAAGAAGAGATTTTATTTCCTGAATTTGAGGAAGTAACGGGCATGACCGGCGGGCCAACCCAGATGATGCGTATGGAACACGAACAAATGCGCTTACTGGTTAAGGAAATAGATAAGGCCGCAACGGCTAAAGATACTGATCAGTTTCTTGGTTTAACAGAAACTCTGATGATCACCATGCAGCAGCACAATATGAAAGAAGAACAGATGCTTTACCCAATGACGGATCAGTCATTACCCGGTGTCCATGAAATTATTGAGCGAATGATCCAGAACTAGTTGCATTTAAATCAATGCCAAAAGAATTACTTATTGATGTAAGCGAACATGAGCCGCCTAAACCTTTTGATGAAGTGACGAAACTCATTAGTCAACTAAAACAAGGGGAGTATATTCGCATGCTCCATCGAAAAAAGCCTTTACCTTTAATTCAATTGTTAGAGGAAAACGGTTACCAATGTAAAGTTAATCAAGGTCAAGAGACCGCATGGGAAATCATTATCTGGAATAAACAGGATTCATTAGTTAATGAATATTGTTCTTCTCTTGTATCATCCTGAATATTCAAATTAATGAAGAATAAAGGCCTGTCACTAAATACTATTCCCCCGTTATTTATACCTCTGCGTTTTTTCCTGACCGCACCGTTGTTTGGCATCCTCTCTGCGTTGCTTATTTTATACCATGGTCCGGAAATCTGGACGTCCCGATGGCAGTCTGGCAGTCTGGCATTAACACATTTAATTACCATTGGCTTTATGCTGATGGTAATGATTGGAGCCTTGTTTCAATTTATTCCTGTAATGACAGGCAGGCTGGTTCCAGGATGTGTAAGATTAGTACCGCTCATTCATCCTCTGCTTATAGTCGGCGCGCTTTCTTTATGTTCGGCATTTCTGGTTCCCATTCCAGTTTTATATTGGTTAGCTTTTATATCTCTTGGCTTTGGCCTGTTACTTTTTGCCCTGTCTTTGATGCGCTTACTGGTGTCAGTATTTGATAATCAGTTGATTGTTTTTTTATTGCGGATTTTGTTCGCTGTATTACTCATAACTATTGGCCTGGGCTTATTTATGCTGCTGGCTTACGGAATTCCGGAACTGGGGATCAGTTTCAGGCACTATACCGATATCCATGCATTATGGGGGATGGTCGGTTGGGTTGTTTTGCTTATTATGGCAATCAGTTCACAGGTGATTCCAATGTTTTATGTGACGCCTGAATTCTCGGTTCGTTATCTTAAAGTGCTTTCATTCGTTATTATGGTCACAATTGCATTAATTTCTTTGCTGAAACTTATGACTGTGTCTGGCTCAATTGTTCAAGTCAGAGAAGTGATTAATATTATTTTTTCATGTGAGCTAACATTTTTTGCATTATATACTCTGTACCTTATTAATCATCGGAAAAGAAAAATACCGGATGTAACTATTAACTCTTTTCGTCTTGCACTGATTTCTTTATTAGCGGCAATTGCTTTCTGGTGGTTATTCAAGGGGGGTGAGCAACGTTTTGGATTTATATTGGCCATAATTCTGCTATATGGTCTTGCCTTGTCAGCCATTGTTGGTATGCTGCAAAAAATAGTCCCCTTTATCATTTATCTTCATTTACAAAAATTGTCTTTAAAACATCCGGGAACCATATCATTGATTCCCAGTATGAAAAAAATTATCACTACACAGATATCGCAGAAACAATTTGTATTGCACCTGTTATCTTATCTGCTCCTGCTTGCTTCAGTGTTTTATACACAGCTTATCTGGTTTGCGGGTACTTTTATGCTGCTTAATTTTATCTGGCTTGGTTTCAGCTTAGTTCAGAGCGTACACCTGTTTAAAAGAAAGCAGACTCAAATTCAGACTTATCCTGAATTGGAAATACCTTCTTTCTAAACAGGGCTGAATATCAGAGCTTGAAAATTTGCCTGAAACAAACTAGTCTGGGTCTATTATCTTCCATTTTACAAGTACTATGATTACTATACCCTCATGCTAAAAAGAATCATTACGCCATTACTGTTTCTGATTTTTGCCTATTTTATCGTTTCCAACAATGATGCTAAAACAATTATCGCCGGTATTGCTATCTTTTTGATTGGTATGCATTACATGGAAAATGGTTTTAAACTTTTTAGCGGCGGCGCGTTGGAAACTATCCTTAAAAAGTTTACCAGCACTACTCCCAAGGCAATTGGAACCGGATTTCTGTCAACGGCAGTCGTGCAAAGTTCCTCACTGGTTTCTGTTATTATCATTTCATTTCTTTCAGCGGAACTTATTGGATTAACACAGGCTGTCGGCGTAGTTTTTGGTTCCAATATCGGTACCACGACGACGGCATGGCTGGTTTCATCATTAGGTTTAAAGATAAAAATCGCCCAATATGCATTACCCATGCTGATTTTTGGTGTGATAATGCAATTTTCCAAGCACAGTTCTTATAAAGGTATGGGCAGTGTTTTAATTGGTCTGGGATTTATTTTTCTGGGCATTGCCTATATGAAAGAGGGATTTGAAACGCTTAAAGGTGGGCTGGATCTGGCTGAATATGCCATGGAAGGTTATCTGGGTGTGTTTGTCTATATTCTTTTTGGTGCTATAGCAACAATTGTCATTCAATCCAGCAGCGCTACCATGGCGATTATTATTACCGCTCTGGCCACGGGTCAAATTGATTATATTAATGCGCTTTCTCTGGCCATTGGTGCTAATCTCGGTACGACAGTCACCGCATTTTTAGGTTCTCTTGCCTCTAATAAAAATGGTAAACGTTTAGCTGTTGCGCATTTTATTTTTAATATCATAACGGGTTTAATCGCTGTTGCTTTTATATACCAGTTAAAAGATCTGGTTGATGTGCTGGCCGGCGTATTTGCTATTCCCGCGACGGACAATGCCATGAAGCTGGCGTTATTTCATACTATTTTCAATGTCATTGGTGTATTAGCGGTAGCGCCTTTTATTAAGCCGCTGGTGCGATTTTTAGAAACCCTGTTTCGTACTCAGGACAAAGATCGTGGGCTGCCAAAGTATTTGTCTGCTGAAGTTATGACAATTCCAGCTTCAGCTTTGGAAGCACTAAGAAAAGAAACGATTCATCTTTATGATAAATCTCTGGAAGCCATTGTTCATGCAATGAATCTGCATCGTACGCAAATTTTTTCAGACAGAAAAATTAATACTATTGTGGAGCAATCGGTTTCACCTATAAAAATTGATATTGATAAAATATACCAGCAGGATATTAAAAACCTCTATAGTCAAATCATACATTATGCCTCTATGTCGCAGGACATTATGGATGAGGATGATAATGAAAAAATCTATGAGTTGAAATTGACCGCCAGAAATATTATTGAAATGGTCAAAGATGTCAGAGAATTGCAAAAAAATCTAAATCATTTTACCAAAAGTAATAATATCTACATGATCAATGAATATAATAAATTACGCACACAATTAGTCACTATTTTACGAAGAATACAGGAAATCAGAGACTATGAAGGTGAGCAAGAGGATATTCTTACACAAATTCAGGTTTTAAAAGAAAAGTCGATTGATAATGAAGTGGTATTAAATAAGAATATTGATTCATTGATCAGAGAAAATAAAATTAATTCAAATATGGCATCTTCTTTGATTAATGATGTTGGTTTTACTCATAGTATATGTAAGAAACTTCTTAATTCAGCTGTTACTCTTTGGGTGAAAGATAAAGAAGTTAAAGAACTTGGAGATGAATATGAAGATTAAAAAGGCTATGGAGCAGTTAGATGTATTTTTTGACTTATCAAAAAAGAAACAAAATAAAAAATGTGACAAATTAAAAAAAATTATTCTTTCTCTGGAAGAAAAAAAATCTGACATTAAAAAGCAATTGAAAAGAGAATCAAGAAAAGATAAAAACAGTAAGGAATGTTATGAATTATGTAAAGAATTTAAAGTCATATTAAAACTGATAAAAAAAGCCAAAAACCACTGTGTATCCGAATGAAGCAACAGGCATATCTGAATAAATTCTGGTAATAAACAATGAAAAAAAAGACTCTTGGGCGCCTGTTTTTTTATCCTCTCTTTTTTATTGCAATCAGTCTTCTTTTCAAAGAACAGTTACTCGCCGCTTTTTTTGACCATAATGGTTTTGATTTATCAGATAGTCTGATCAATGTGGATGAAATTCACCATGGCGGTCCCGCAAAAGATGGTATTCCTGCTGTTGATCACCCCGTTTTTATTGCCAAAGAAGCAAGTTCTTTGTTGCCTGATGAACGTATTCTTGGTTTATCAATTAATGGCTTAGCTAAGGCTTATCCCATCAAAATTTTAAATTATCATGAAATCGTCAATGATTTTTTTCAGGAGCAGCCGGTTGTTATTACTTATTGTCCGCTTTGCGGCAGTGGAATGGCATATTCGGCTCAAATCACTGCTGAGAAGAATGCGACTTTTGGTGTATCGGGTCTGCTTTATAATAGTGATGTGCTTCTTTATGATCGGGAAACAGAATCTCTCTGGTCACAACTTTTATCAAAAGCAATCAGCGGTAAGCAGAAGGGGACTGAGCTGGAGATGTTGGCTTTAACGCACACCAGTTGGCAGGATTGGCAAAAGCAATATCCCGGAACATTAGTTTTGTCTCAAGAAACCGGCTTCAAACGTGACTATAGTCGTTCTCCTTATGGGGATTACGATAAAAGCAGGTCATTATATTTCCCCATTAAACAACTTAATAGTCAATATCACCCTAAAGAATATGTTATTGGTCTGAAAATTAATGAACAAACAAAAGCCTATCCGTTCTCAGAATTGTCAAAAATTCATTCACCTTATAAAGATCTGTTTGCAGGGCAGGAGATAAAGCTTATTTTTGATGCAAAAAACAGAACAGGTAAGATTTTTCGTGTTACGAAATCAGCGGATAAACAGGAAGAAATCCCCACCACAACTTTATTCTGGTTTGCCTGGATGGCCTTCTATCCCGATAGTGTGATCTTTACTGCAGATTAAGCCTGCTTATTTACCATATAAGTTAATTAGTTTTTGCTAATACTCTATGGTATCATCAGTGAAAATGTCATGATTATGTGGGAAAAATTAATAAAATATGGGATAATTTCGAGTTGAATAAACTTCACCAGTGTCCATCCATTAAAATGTCGAATAGAGAAAAAAATACAGCTAATCCGGCAACCATACGGACTCGGGTTAAAATTTGTGGGATTACGAACTGTGCTGATGCCCAACTGGCCTGTGACTATGGTGCTGATGCAATTGGACTGGTTTTTTATCCTCCAAGCCCAAGATATGTCAGCCTTGAACAGGCGGCAAAGGTAGTTGACAGCTTACCGCCATTTGTCAGCAGTGTGGCGTTATTTGTCAATGCCCAGCGGCAGGAAATTGAAAACGTACTTAACCAGACAGCTATTGATATTATTCAATTTCATGGTGACGAGACTGCTGAATTTTGCCGCTCATTTAATCGCCCCTATATCAAGGCCATTCGCATGAAAGAAGGGCTGGATTTATATGCAGTGCAAAAAGAATATGCCTGTGCCAGAGGACTGCTTCTGGATACCTACAAAAAAGGTGTTCCAGGTGGCACCGGTGAATCATTTAATTGGGAAAAAGTACCCCATGATCTTAATAAGCCGATTATTCTGGCAGGCGGTCTGCTAGCAGATAACGTTGCTCAGGCTATAAAACAGGTACAGCCGTATGCTGTCGATGTCAGTGGCGGTGTTGAGGCCTCAAAAGGGAAAAAAGATCGGGAAAAAATAATCCGGTTTATGGAAAGTGTTAAGTCCAGTTTAAAGTAATTATTAGAATAAAACGGTAGAAAGATTAATGACAATTGAAAATCAGACGGAAACGAAACTGTCTGCCATGCCGGATGAAAAAGGGCATTTTGGTCAATATGGCGGTGTGTTTGTTCCTGAAACATTAATGGAACCACTGGAAGAATTAAAGCAGGCCTATTTCAAATATATGCAGGATGCTGATTTTCTCGCCGAACTGGATAAAGATCTGAGCGATTATGTCGGGCGTCCATCACCATTGTATTTTGCCGAGCGTATGACTCGTGAACTGGGTGGAGCAAAGATCTATCTGAAACGAGAAGATTTGAATCATACCGGAGCACATAAAGTTAATAATGCGGTAGGCCAGATGTTACTGGCAAAACGCATGGGAAAAACGCGTATTATTGCTGAAACCGGTGCGGGTCAGCATGGTGTTGCTACAGCTACAGTTGCAGCCCGTTTAGGACTTGAATGTGTAGTTTATATGGGTGCGGAAGATATTCAACGCCAGGCACTGAATGTTTATCGCATGAAATTACTGGGTGCCCGGGTGGTATCTGTTGAATCCGGCTCTAGAACACTAAAAGATGCACTTAACGAGGCAATGCGTGACTGGGTGACCAATATTGATAATACCTTTTATATTATCGGTACGGCGGCCGGCCCTCATCCTTATCCTGCATTGGTGAGAGATTTTCAGACAATTATTGGTCGTGAAGCCAGGGAGCAGATAATGACGCATGAAGGTCGTTTGCCGGATGCGCTGGTGGCCTGTATTGGCGGTGGTTCTAATGCTATCGGTTTATTCTATCCGTTTGTGGACGATCAGGATGTGTCTATGTATGGTGTTGAAGCCGCTGGACATGGTCTGGAAACCGGTGAGCATGCCGCGCCGCTTTGCGCCGGAAAACCGGGGGTATTACACGGCAACCGAACTTATCTGATGGAAGACAAACATGGGCAGATTATTCCTACTCATTCTGTCTCGGCCGGACTGGATTATCCCGGAGTCGGACCGGAACATTCCTGGTTAAAAGATATTGGCCGGGCAAATTATGTTGCCGTGACTGATGAAGAGGCGCTTAAAGCTTTTCATGAACTGACCAGAGTTGAAGGTATTATGCCTGCACTTGAATCCAGCCATGCTGTTGCTTATGTGAAAAAACTAGCTCCGACGATGGATAAAGAGCAAATTATAATAATGAACCTGTCGGGCCGTGGAGATAAAGATATACATACGGTTGCTACCATTGACGGTATTGAGTTTTAAAATAGAAAGTATCAAAAGAGAAAAGAGCAGATCAGAATGAGTCGTATAAAAGGTTGTTTTGCACAACTTAAAGAACAGAATAAAAAAGCCTTAATTCCTTATGTTGCGGCAGGTGATCCCAATCCTGAAATTACTCTGGGTCTGATGCATGCCATGGTTGAATCAGGCGCTGATATTATAGAGTTAGGTGTACCGTTTTCTGATCCGATGGCAGATGGTCCGGTTATTCAAAAGGCCAGTGAAAGAGCTTTAATATATGGTACATCATTAACCGATGTATTAGGCATAGTGAAAGATTTTCGCAGTAGCAATAATAGTACGCCGGTAGTTTTAATGGGTTATCTTAATCCTATTGAAATTATGGGTTATGAAAATTTTGCCAGGGCTGCCAGTGATGCGGGTGTTGATGCGGTATTGACGGTTGACATTCCCCCGGAAGAGGCGGAGAGCTATATCCCAGCATTAAAAGCTTTTGATCTGGATCCTATTTTTCTTTTGTCGCCGACAACGACGAAAAAACGCATGCAAACCATTTGTCAGTATGCCAGTGGTTTTGTCTATTATGTTTCTGTAAAAGGTGTGACCGGTACTTCTGCATTGGATACCGATGAAGTCGCCAGACGCCTGAAAACGATTAATGAGGTAACTGACTTACCTATTGGTGTTGGTTTTGGCATTAAAAATGAGGAAACAGCTGCTGCTATCAGCAAAGTTGCAGATGCGGTTGTGGTGGGCAGCGCCCTGGTCAATCTGGTTGAACAGAATGCCCATGATGCAAATAATGCCCAGGTTAATGAAAAAATTATAAAAGAGATCAGTCGGGTTTTAGTTTCTATGCGTACTGCAATGGATGCCTAAGCAATAGTTTTACCCCCCTCAATCCCTCTTCTGAAGGAGGGGGAGGTTAAGAGTGGAAATAATGGGCTATAATAGAATTATAACTACAACTATTAAGAACAGAGAATAGAGAATAATATGAATTGGTTTACGCGCTTATTGCCGTCAATTAGTACTGATGGTGCTTCAAAAAAAGCAGTACCTGAAGGTTTATGGGATAAATGTCCATCCTGCAGTGCTGTTTTATATCGAGTTGAACTGGAACGGAATCAGGAAGTCTGTCCAAAATGCGATCACCATATGCGCATTGGAGCAAGAAGACGTCTTGAAAATCTGTTTGATGATGACTCTATGACAGAACTATCAGAAAATCTGGAGCCGATTGATGAATTAAAGTTTAAAGATACCAAAAAATATAAAGATCGAATTACTGCGGCACAAAAAACAACAGGTGAAAAAGATTCGCTGATCACCATGGAAGGAAAAATCAATGATTTCCCCCTGGTTGCAGCAGCATTTGAATTTCGCTTTATGGGTGGTTCTATGGGGTCTGTGGTTGGGGAAAAATTTGTCCGGGCAGTCAATCATTGTCTGGAAAAAGATTTACCCCTGGTCTGTTTTTCTGCCAGTGGCGGAGCCCGAATGCAGGAAGCTCTTTTTTCTCTGATGCAAATGGCAAAAACCAGTGCGGCATTAGGTAAATTACGCCGCAGAGGTTTACCCTTTGTGTCTGTTATGACCGATCCGACGATGGGCGGTGTTTCGGCCAGTTTTGCGACCCTGGGTGATATTAATATGGCTGAACCAAAAGCATTGATTGGTTTTGCCGGCCCCAGAGTCATTGAACAAACCGTTCGTGAAAAATTACCGGAAGGTTTTCAGCGCAGTGAATTTTTACTGGAACATGGCGCCATTGATATGATAGTTTCTCGTCATGAAATGGGCGAAAAACTGGTTAATCTTCTTTCTATGTTAATGAATAAACGGGCCTAGGATCTGGCCTCACATTCATCATTTAAAACACTTCAGGACTGGCTTAACTGGCAGGAAACTCTGCATCCATCAGAAATCGATCTGGGTCTGGAACGTGTCAGGCAGGTGCTCAAAGCCTTAACAGCAGACAGTCCGTTCACAGTTGTCACGGTTGCCGGAACCAATGGTAAAGGTTCAACGGTTGCCATGCTGGAAGCAATCTTCACTGCAGCCGGTTATAAAACCGGCAGTTATACTTCTCCACATTTAATTCATTACAATGAACGTATAAAAATTAATCAGAAGCCGGTTTCGGATGAATTAATTTGTCAGGCTTTTGAGCGAATTGATCGCGCACGGGATGATATTTCACTTACTTATTTTGAATTCGGCACACTGGCCGCCATCGATATCTTTCATCGCTGTGAATGTGAAATTGTCATATTGGAGGTAGGTCTCGGAGGACGTCTGGATGCGGTTAATGTAATTGATCCTGATGTTGCCCTGATAACCACTGTTGATATTGACCATCAGGACTGGCTCGGCAGTGACAGAAACACCATAGCTCTTGAAAAGGCGGGCATTTATCGTCAGAATAAACCTGCTATTTATGGTGATATTAATCTCCCTGAAACAATAAGAGATAAGGTGCTTGAAGAGGGGCTGGATTTTTACCAGTTTTCACAGGACTATGGGGTTGAACGACAACATAATAATGAACAGTGGAACTGGCTGCTATTGAAGCAGAACCAGGCTAAGCATTATAATTTGCCGCTGCCGCAATTAAAAGGTTCTATACAGCTAAAAAACGCGGCCAATGTTATGATGGTGCTTGAATTGCTTAAACATTCACACCCTGTGTCTCTGGCTGAAATAAAGCGGGGATTGCATAATACGTTTTTGGCCGGGCGGTTTCAGGTGGTTTCTACCAGGCCGTTAATTATTCTCGATGTGGCACATAATGAACAGGCCGCTGAAAACTTAAGACACTCTGTTGAACAACTTGCTCTTCCAGGTAAAGGCTCTGGAGGTAAAGTGCATGTTATTGTCGGGATGCTTAAAGATAAAGAAGTCAGTAAGGTGCTTGCTATTATTGAGCCGATTGCTGCCAGTTGGCGAATTATTGAGCTTGACTCGCCTAGAGCAATGCCGGCTAATGAAATAAAACAAATTTTAAGTCAGCAAATATATACGTCTGTTGCAAAAAATAAAAATATTAAATGCTTTGACGATTTTGAACAAGCGTACCAGGATTTTGCAAGGTATAATAGCAATACAGAAATGATAGAAACACTCCTGATTTTTGGTTCGTTTTTTACAGTTTCTGATGCCTTGCAATCGCTCAGTCCTGAGAGCGAACAAACGGCTAATTTAACCAGGTCCTTAGGCTAAAAGTATTTATGACTGAAGAACATACAGTTAACATTAAACAACGTATTATTGGTGCCATTGTACTGGTATCATTAGGTGTTATTTTAATCCCCTTATTACTCAATGGCGGTGTTGATATTAACGAAGCCATTTCAGGCACTAATATTCCTGAAATGCCAAATAAACTAAGTAATAAACTGCCTGCTACTCCTCAGCCTGAAAAAATGCCTGAACCCATGTTTATAAGTTCACGACCTGTTGGCGACTTTGGTCGGACTGAAGAGCCCTCAGCCGATAAAGAGCCTTCAGCCGATAAGGAGCCCTCATCTGGTAAAAATAGCAAAATCAGCAAATCAGAACCTGAAATAAACAAAGTTGCCGATGTTAATCAACATAAAAAAGCCACTAAACCAGCCACATCAAAAATCAATACAGCCTATACTTTACAAGTTGCCAGTTTTAGTAAAATAAGCAATGCTAAAACTTTACGTAATAAATTAAGAAAAAAAAGTTTTAAAGCTTATATTGAGTCTGTAATAACTCCGCAAGGCAAAATGTATCGTTTGCGCGTAGGACCTTATTTGAAGTTTAAACAAATCTCAGTCGATCAAAAGAAAATAGAAACACAATTTAAGGTCAGTAAAACGGTTATAGTTGACTATAAAACCTGAGAAATTAATTGGTTTACCTGAACTGCCTCCTGTATGATAGAATGCCTTGCTTAAATTGAACATAGAGAATAATAAGTGGCACTAATCTGGCCTGATTACATTATTATTACCTTGATTGCTGTTTCGACAGTGATTAGTTTGTTTCGGGGATTTGTCCGTGAATCACTGGCGCTGGCCGGTTGGATTCTGGCTATCTGGGTGAGCATGATATTTATGCATCCTATGGCAATTTTTCTTAATCCCTATCTGAATTTACCACCCTCAATTTTATCTCTGGTTGCATTTTCAATTTTGTTTGTAATTACCTTGATTCTTGCCGCATTAGTGAGTAATCTTGGAGCGAAATTAGTGGATAAAACCGGCCTGTCCGGGACGGATCGGGCTATTGGAATGTTATTCGGTATTGCACGGGGTATCCTGATTGTCGGGGTGCTGGTTCTGCTGGCTGGTTTTACCTTGGTTCCGCAGGATCCCTGGTGGAAAGAATCTGTTTTAATCTCTCATTTTCAACAACTTGCAGTCTGGATGAAGGAATTTTTGCCTTCCCATATTGCGGCAAAAATTCATTATTAGGTTGGAATAATCACTATGTGTGGCATTATCGGTATTGTTGCTAAAAGCAATGTTAACCAGGATCTTTATGATGGTTTGACTGTTCTCCAGCACAGAGGTCAGGATGCAGCAGGGATTGTGACTTATGAAAATAATCATTTGCATTTACGTAAGGGAAACGGTCTGGTTAAAGATGTTTTTTCTACCACAGATATGCTTCGTTTGCAGGGTAATATGGGAATAGGGCATGTCCGTTATCCTACTGCGGGAAGTTCTTCTTCAGCTGAAGCACAGCCCTTATATGTCAATTCACCTTATGGTATCGCCCTGGCGCATAATGGTAACCTGACTAATGCTCATGAGTTAAAAGAAGAAATATACAAACAGGATCTCAGACACCTTAATACGGATTCTGATACTGAAGTGCTGTTGAATATCTTTGCCCATGAAATTCAGGCATTACATAAATTGCGTATTAATGAACAGGATGTGTTTAATGCGGTGAAAGCGGTTCATAAACGTTGTCGTGGTGCCTATGCCAGTATTGCTATGATTACCGGTTATGGCATTATTGGTTTCAGAGATCCCAATGGTATTCGTCCTATTGTCTATGGCAAGCGTCAGACTAAAAATGGTATGGAATATTGTATTGCTTCTGAAAGCGTGGCACTTGATGTTCAGGGCTTTGAGCTTATTGATGACATAAAACCGGGTGAAACGGTTGTTATTACGGCTAAAGGAGAAGTATTCACCCATCAATGTGCTGAACATCCGCAATATTTCCCCTGCATTTTTGAACATGTCTATTTTGCCAGACCAGATTCTATTATAGACAATATTTCGGTTTATAAGGCCCGTCTCAGAATGGGTGAAAAACTGGCAGACAAGATTATCAAAACTTATCCGGAACATGATATTGATGTGGTCATACCTATTCCGGATACCAGCCGTTCATCAGCGCTTGAACTGGCCAAAAAACTGGGCGTTCGATATCGCGAAGGATTTATAAAAAATCGTT
>Ga0209013_10000306_pt1 | contig 42772 bp, 35 predicted proteins | sample Cruoilmetagenom2_FD_187291 | JGI IMG/M metagenome (GOLD analysis project Ga0209013, IMG submission 187291) | Oil polluted marine microbial communities from Coal Oil Point, Santa Barbara, California, USA - Sample 2 (SPAdes) (version 2) | ecosystem: Environmental > Aquatic > Marine > Oil seeps ...
TCGCGATGGTGTCCTCCTGCATCATGCGTTTGAACTCGGTCAACACCTGCAGGCGTCCGTCGATGCGCAGCACCGGGTGGGCCCCGACCTTGATGTGAATATCGGATGCCTTGCGTTCGACCGCCACCTTGAGGATGTCGTTGATGTGCATAGTTCCCCCTCGAATCCACATATAAGTGTACCGCACAGCCATTCCGGCCGATGCGTTTCGAGAGCAACCCGGCCCGAAATACTGGTACAGATTCCATATAGACTCTTCAGGTGAACACGCTCGTCTTGATCCTGCTCGTTGTGTATGCGGTGGCCTTGCTCGCGCTGTCGAGCAGACGCCGTGGGGGCGGTGCAGTCGACTACCTCCTTGCCGGTCGCCGATTGACCCTTCCGGCCTTCGTCGCGACCCTCGTGACCACGTGGTATGGCGGCATCCTTGGGATTGGCGAGTATGCCTGGCGCTTCGGTCTTTCGACATGGATCGTCTTCGGCGTTCCCTACTACCTGGCGGCGGTCATTTTCGCCTTCTGGCTGGCGCCTCGGCTCCGGCGGACCGGCGCGATCACGATTCCCGATCTGCTGGCCACAGCATACGGCCGCAAGGCGGCGCTCACCGGCGCCGCCGCCGTCTATGCCGCCACTCTCCCGGTGGCCTATCTCTTGATGCTCGCGGTCCTGATCGAGCAGGTCACCGGTTGGCCGGCCGTCACCGCCGTTATGGTAGCGGCAGCCTTTTCCGCGGTGTACGTCGGCATCTCCGGTTTTGGTTCGGTGGTCCGCACCGACATTCTGCAGCTCTTTCTGATGTACGGCGGTTTTCTAATCCTCCTACCGGTCGCCCTCGCACACACCGGCGGCCTTTCGGGTCTGTGGGCCGCCCTACCGCCCGATCACCGTAGTTGGGACGGCGGGCTCGGCTGGCAGACGGTGCTGGTGTGGTATCTGATTGCGCTGCAAACAGTGGTCGAACCCGCCTTCTACCAAAGGGTGTTTGCCGCCCGGAGTCCCCGTGTAGCGCGGTCGGGAGTGTTGGTTTCAGTGGCCATGTGGATTGCGTTCGATTTTCTCACCGTCTTTACGGGTCTCGCGGCAAGAGTACTGCTGCCCGACCTCGTAGACCCCATGAACGCGTACCCTTCGCTGGCCGCGCTTCTGCTCTCGCCATGGCTCGCAGCCCTCTTCACACTCGGACTCTTCGCGACGGTCATGTCGACGCTCGACTCCTACCTCTTCATCGCCGCAACCACGATCGGACACGATTTCTCGCAGCGGTCCCGCGATCCGCGAACCGAGAAGCGCAACACGCGACTCGGGCTCGCACTGTCGGCCATCCTCGCGGCAATGGGGGCGCTGATCTTCGACTCGGCAGTTCAGGTGTGGCACGACGTGGGATCGGTCGTCACCTCGACCCTGCTTCTGCCCGTTCTGGCCATTCACCTGCCGCCCCGGTGGCGACCGAGCCAAAGCGGCGCGGTCTCGGCCATGGCGCTGGCCGCGGTCACCGCGAGTCTGTGGATTCTCGGCGCAGACGCCGTCGGCTACCCGTTGGGCGTCGAACCCATGTTTGCGGCGTTGGCGGTCTCCGCCTCGTGTCTACTCATCGATCACCTGCGAGCCCTGAGAGCACGATCAACACCTTGACTCTCGCCCCCGGACTCATTAGCCTGACAAAAATGAAAAAGATCTTGAACCCGTGCTTGGCGGCGGCTGTGCTCTTATCGGCCGTTGTTCCGGCGATCTCGGCGGGCGCGCAGGAAGCTGGAGAGAACACCGGAACAGACCGGCAAACTGCGCAGGTGGCCGTGGACCGGTTTGACGGCTACCTTTTTCTCGACGCCGATGGGCAGCCGTTGCCGTTCCAAACCGACGAGCAAATCGAGCAATTCTTGGAAATCGCGGAAATTGTCTCCATCAAGAAGATTCCGGTCGGTGTCAGCGGCCCGAGAAAGATGCTCCTCGCCGGCCAAGGAGTTCGGCTCCATGCGGTGTTCAAGGACATCGACCAAGAAAGGCGCAACCAACGCGATACGACCGCGGGCAAGTCGAAAATATACCTCATGTGGCGTGACTGGTATGGCTACGACATTGCCTCATACCATGTGGACCGTCTACTGGGCAACGACCGGGTGCCCCCGATCATCGAGCGTGCGATCAAACGAAAGGACGGCTCCGTTCAGATCTGGCTCGAGGGAATCATCACCGAGAACGAGCGAAGAGAAATGGGCTATGTGCCGCCGAATATCGCCCGCTTCAACCAGCAGAAGGAGATCATGCACATCTTCGACAACCTGGTGGGAAATCGTGACAGTAACCTCGGCAACGCCCTGATAGATCGAAACTGGCGTTTGTGGTTCATCGACTGCTCGCGCTGTTTCGGAACCTCGGAGGATCTGCTGTACCCGGAGGCCATCACCCACTGTGAGAGGCGGCTGTGGAAGGTCCTGCGCGAGCTCGACGAAACCGAGGCCATCCGGCGGCTGACCCCGTATCTGTTCAAGGCCGAGATCACCGCCCTCATGGTGCGTCGGGACAAGCTCGTGGCGTACATCCAGGCGCTCATCGACGAGTGGGGTGAGGAGGCCATCCTCTTCGACATCGGTCCACCGACGGAGATCGCCCCCTGGGGCGGCGATTAGGTATTGGGTATTGGGTATTGGGTATTAGCTCATCACAGGGTAAAATCAGCCGAGCTATAGCTAACAGCTAATAGCTAACAGCTTCATTCAGGAGGACGCGATGCTCCCCGTGCTAGACAACGAGGCGATCCGCAAAGCAGATCGACACACCATCGAGGACTTGGGGGTGCCCAGCCTCGAGTTAATGGAGAACGCCGCGTCCGGCGTGGTTGAGGCCCTTCGCGACAGCTTCCCGCACGAACGCAGGATCCTCGTTCTCTGCGGCCGTGGCAACAATGGTGGCGACGGACTTGCGACGGCCCGACTCCTGTCCGGCGGCGAGCTCGAGATCAAGGTGTTGCTCTTCGCACATCCAGATGCTCTCAGCCCGGACGCCACCGAAAACCTCCGACTGGCGGAATCGGCCGGGGTGCCGATCGTGGTCGTCGAAGGCGAGGATCTCGACGCCCTCGACACCGAGCTCGCGCCGACCCCGCCGGACCTCGTTGTGGACGCCCTCCTCGGTACCGGCATCGACCGGCCGCTCGGTGGACGTCTGGCCCGGGTGGTGGAACGGATTGAAGAGGCCGGTCTGAAATCGATCGCGGTCGACGTGCCCACCGGGCTCAACGGTTCATCGGCTGCCATCCCGGGACCGGTGATGCCCACCGAGCTGACGGTGACCTTCGCCGCTTTAAAGCCCTGCCACGTGCTGCCTCCGGCTTGCCTGTGCTGTGGGGACGTGGCGGTGGTCGACATCGGTATCCCCGACGCCGTCCTCGAAGACGGCTGCAATCTGCGCTGGGTCGAGGCTGAGGATGCCGCACTCCTCTTGCCGGCACGGCAAGCCGACTCGCACAAGGGAAGCTTTGGTCACCTCCTGCTGGTGGCCGGGGCCGAAGGGAGGGGCGGCGCCGTCGCGATGGCGGGACGTGCCGCCGTGGTCGCGGGCTCCGGTCTGGTGACCATGGCCGTCCCGCAACCGGTGGTCCCGGTTGTGGACGGCGCCTGTCTCGAGGCCATGACCCAACCGCTGGCCGCAACCGAGGATGGATTCATTGCCGGGCCCGAGGGCCTCGCGGAGTTGATCGAGCGTATGACCGCCGTGGCTACCGGTCCCGGGATAGGAATCGGAGAAGGCGCCGCACAAACCCTGGAGTGGATCCTCGACCACTGGGAGGGACCCCTGCTCCTCGACGCCGACGCCGTCAATCTCCTCGCCGGTCGGCCCGAGCGTCTGGCCGGGCGCGGGCAGCCCCCGGTGCTCACCCCGCACCCGGGCGAGCTGGCGCGCCTGCTCGGTCGTTCCACCGACGAGGTAGTCGGCGACCGGGTTGGAGCCGCGCGTGAGGCGGCATCAAGGGCCGGAGCGGTCGTCGTCGGCAAAGGCTTCCGGACGGTGATCGCCGATCCCGGCGGCGAGGTCTGGGTCAACCCCACGGGCGATAACGGCCTCGCCTCAGGTGGGTCCGGTGATGTTCTCACCGGATTCATCGCCGGCTTACTCGCCCAGGGTCTGGCGCCGGACCGCGCAGCGATCGTCGGTTGCTGGCTGCACGGACGGGCCGGCGAACTCGGCGGCGAGACTTACCCCGCCGCGGTTCCGGCCGCCGAGCTGCCACAGCTGATCGCCCAGGCCTGGCGGGAGCTGGAAACACAGTGAACGATCCGGAGATCGTCTCCTCTGCCTCAGCCGAAGAGACCGAAGCCGCCGGGGCCCACACCGCCGATCAACTCCGCGCCGGCGACGTCGTGTTCCTGGAAGGTGACCTCGCCGCCGGCAAGACAACGTTCGTCCGTGGCCTGCTGCGCGGCCTCGGCGGCGATTCCGAGGTGGTGTCATCGCCGAGCTTTGTCCTCCTCCAGACTTACGACTGCAGTGCACGTGACATCAAGGCCCTCCACCACGTTGATCTCTACCGCCTCGGCGAGAACATCGCGAATCTTCGCGAGGTTGGCGTGGAGGACGTGCTCTCCGACGACGACGCCGTGGTCGCCATCGAGTGGCCGAAATACACTCTCACCACCTGGATCCCGGCCGACGCCAGGGTGTGGCGGATGCGCATCGCCACCGAGGATGACGATTCACGCCAAATTGTGATCATCCCACCTGACGGGCAAAGTTCTTAATTCTCAATTCTTAATTCTCAATTGCCGTCCTGAAGTACCCGGGCGGGAATTGAGAATTGAGAACTGAGAATTGAGAATTGAGAATTCATCCGGCGAGCATCCCGCCGTCGACGGGAATCACCGTTCCCGTCATCCACGAGGCTGCATCCGAGAGCAGAAAGGCGATCATCGTCGCGACGTCCGCGGGTCGTCCGACCCGGCCGAGCGGGTGGAGACCCCCCATACCCTGCACCTGCTCCGATGTCATGCCGCGCGACGCGTGTATCGGGGTGTCCACCACCGCCGGCATCACCGCGTTGACCCGAATATGCGGCGCCCACTCCAGGGCCAACGATCTGGTGAGCTGGTTGAGCGCCGCTTTGCTGGCGTTGTAGGCCGCCATACCGGGGATCGCCTTGACGGCGAGGGTCGAGGAAACGTTGACCACCGACGGCTTCTCCCCCTGATGAAGAGATTTCCCAAGCTCGCGACAGAGGAGAAACGGACCTCGCACGTTAACGGCAAAGGTCTCGTCCCAAACCTCCGTCTCGGTCCCATCGAGGGTCGCCATGGGCGCCATTCCAGCATTATTGACGAGTCCGTCGAGCGCCCACCAACGATTCGCGGCCTCATCGGCGAGCCCGCGAACTGAATCCGGGTCGGCAACATCGACGACCCGAGCCCAGACCGCGCTACCGAGCTCCTCGGCGACGGCCGCCAGGGTCTCGGCGGTTCGTGCAACCAGCCCCACCTCGGCCCCGCTATCGACCAATCGTCGCGCCGTTTCGAGGCCGATGCCGCTTGACGCCCCCGAAATAATCACTCGCTTGCCACGTAGGCTATTCATCAGATCTTCCTTTCTTCCGACCCTCGGGACAGCAGGTACTCAGGGATCGCTATTATGGGAGGCAGTGATGAGCCCAAACCTCCGGGAGCCGGAAATGCATCGACGCATCGTACAACGCGTGTTGACGGGTGACATTCCGCGGGGCGCGGAGTTCGACGCATGCCGAGCGGTGCTGCGTTCCGGGTGCGACGACCAAACCGCCTTTCACGCTCTGTCCGCCCTCCTCGAGGGGGCTCTCGCCGACCCCGACTATGACATCGACGACACCCAGGAGCTCGTACCGCTCCTCAAGAAGCTGGCCCGTGGGGATGTGGCCGCGGGGGATCTGCTGTGACGCCTGCATGGGGAATTTTTTCGTTCGTCCTCCCACCGGCGGCTGCCGTATTGGCCGCCTCCCTGCTGCGACAAGGGAATCCCCCGCCGCAGGCTCTGATCGCGCTCAACGCGATCGTGCCCGGCGCCGGGCTCGCGGCCGCCGGACGGCCAATGATCGAGATCGTGGTAGGAGTGATGTTCGCGCAGGTCAGCCTGATCCTCGCGGGAGGCATTCAGAACATTTGGATGTATGTCCCGAGCATGGTGGTCGGCGGCTGCTGGGCCCTCTTCCACACTCCGCTGAATCCGCTCACCAGGACCGCCGGCAATATCGAAGAACTGAGCCGAAGGGTCTCTGAATCCGAGTTGTCGACACCGCAAAACTCTCCCACACGGCCGGCCGCAGCTGTCGCGGCGACCGTGGAAGACGACGAGACGGTCATCGAGACCCACTACTGCGTCGAGGTGAAGTGCACCGAGTGCGGGGCGGCGGTTCCGGTCCCGGTGCTCCACCATATGGCGCACTGCTCGTTCTGCGGCAGCGACCACCTCGTCGTGGGGCACGAGGAGACCCTGCTCGTGACCCTGCCCGAAAGGGTGTACGACGCCAACGTGCTGCGTGAGGCCCTCCTCGATCATTATCGATACCGCTACTACCTCAATCTCTATCGGAAGGCCGTCGCCCCCCTGGCCGGGCACGCGACTGAGGCGAGCCCGTCGGGCGCCCTCGTCAACCGCACCGAGCTTGACGCAGCCATCGGGGCTGCCGAAGCCATGGTATCGAGAAAGGCCGACACCTACCGAACGAAGCTCGCGCAGAACCTCCACGTGGGCACGACGTTGCACTTCCTGACACCCTACCGGCACGGCATGGGAACCCTGTACCAGGCGGCCTTCGGGCGTTCGAAGCGCGATCAGGAGAAGCTCCTGCAGTTCGATGTCGGAACCGTCGAGGCCGCGGTCAGCGCCGTCAAAACCGTCGACTTTCCAGCGATGGGAAAGCTCAGTTATTTGCGGGCGTTGCAACCGGCGGCCGACCTCTCGACCGAGTTGCTGTCCCTCCCGCTCGAGGGAGATGACGACGATCTGATCCACGCGTTCGGCAATCTCGACCGCAAACGCCTAGCCCGCGAGATCCAGACCATCAAGCTCGGCTCGAGGTTTACGCGGGAGGTGACTGCCGTGGTGTGGCGACCGTGGTGGGTTGCCGAGGTTCGCGGTCCGGACATCGATGAAACCGTCCTTCTCGACAGCGCCACGGGCTCGGTTGTCGGACCGGCCCCAGCAGTTGCCCCGACCCAGCTCGTCGAGCTCCCGCCTGCGGCACGAGAGCCCGGCGCGGGACTTCGCTTCGTGCCCATGGAGTGCCCGACCTGCGGGGAGGAGTTCCCATTCGATCCCGATGCCGTCCTCCACTTCTGCCACAACTGCCACCGCGTCTGCGGAGTCACGGAAGGTCGCAAGGTGGGTGTGGAGTACGGCCACATTCCATGGCCCGAAGAGCCCGGCTGGGACCTTGTTCCCTTCTGGCGGTTCCCCCTCCGCCTGCGCACAGGTGACGGTGAGCTGTTGACCGACCTCGTACGCCTCAAAGACGGGATCGACGGAACTTTCGATCAGATTGCCGACGACACACCGGTTCGGCAGCACCTGTTTTTCGTCCCCGCGATCCGTTGCATCAACCCACGACTGATGGCGAGCGCGTTTAACCGTCTGTTTCTGTATGCCATCCGACGGCGCCAGCCAAAAGCCCAGGACCGCATCTCTCTCGATCTCCACCCCCGCCCCTGGACCGTCAGCCTTGCCGAGACCGAGGCCCGTGACCTGGCGCCCCTGTACCTCGCAAACGTCTTCAGTCGTCGCGACATCGCTCGAGTCAACGTCCACCAGGTCGCGTCGTGGCTCTTCGCCGCCACCCAAGAAGCGCCCGGACGCCTCATGTATCTGCCGGTTCCACAAGCCGTCACCGAGCCGTTCCGACGCTATGTCGGAAGATTCCGGGACGACGCGGTCCACTATGTCACCGGCCGCACGTGAGGGTTAAGGGTTAAGGGTTAAGGGGTTAAGCCCACCTCAACTCTTAACTCCTAACTCTTATCCCTTAACTCGCCTCCTCACAGCTTGAGACCTTCCGGTGCCTCGGCTATTCTGTTACCGGCAAATAACGGAGGACACATGGCAACAGAGATCTTCACCGACGCATGGGCACAGAAGTGGAATGACAGCATCAACGATAACGAGAACTATAAGAAGGCCGCCACCAAATGGGAGGGCGCCATTGCGATGCAGATGATGCCGGACGCCGGCATGGGTATCCCAGAGGAACGCATCGTCATCGCGGATTTGTGGCACGGCGACTGCCGCGGCGCCCGGGCCGCGTCCCCAGCCGACCTCGAGGAGGCCCCATATCTCATCAAGGCCAAACCATCGGCATGGAAGAGCGTCCTTTCCGGCAAGACCGACCCGATCGTCGGTCTCATGGGAGGCAAGCTCAAGCTCGCCAAGGGAAGCCTCTTCGCGCTCCTGCCCTTTGCAAAAGCCGCCAAGGAGCTGGTCCAGTCAGCCATCAACGTTGACACCGACTTTCCTGAGGGTTGGGAGTAGACGACATATTTTGCCGCTCTGCGGCAGGAATACGCGCATGGAGTTGCCTGCCCAAACGGCGGCCCGGCTCATTTTTTTTTAAATTTATCTCCCTTAGGTAGAGTATTTAGATAATTTTTGCCGCATCGCGGCAAAAATTGCTTGACACTCTTGCCGCAGCGCGTTATATTCTGTTCGTAGGTTATGCCGCATAGCGGCAATTCGCAATGAATCCGAAAAACAGGCGCTCGGGCGCCACAATCGCCGGATCAAGACCGGCAGGGAGGCAACAACAATGGCAAAGAAGAAGGCAAAGAAGATTCCGAACGACGTCATGGATTCGGCCCACAAGGTCTGGCTCGCCGGTCTCGGCGCTGTGGCCATGGCCGAGGACGAGGGGTCCAAGATCTTCAGCGACCTCATCAGCAAGGGTAAGACCCTGGAGACCCGCAGCAAGAAGCAGACACAGGAGCAGATGGAGAAAGCCAAGGGTTCGGTCGCCGGTTTGAAAATCGTCGCCGAGAGCTACTGGGACACGTTCGGCCGCACCGTCGATGACAGCGTCACGAATGTCGTCCATCGCATCGGTGTCCCGACCAAGGAAGAGATCGAGACCCTGACCAAGAAGGTCGAGGATCTCACCGCGGCGGTTGACAAATTGCGTGCGAAAGAAACCCCCAGACCCCGAGCAACCGCCAAGAAGACCGCCGCAAAGCGCCCGGTAACTGCAAAGAAGGCGACGACCACCAAAAAGGCGCCCGCGGCCAAGAAAACAGCCACCAAAAAGTAACTCCCCTTTTCAATCCACTTCATTTCCATCTTGCAAAGGCGCCGCCCAGCGGCGCCGCTTTTTGGCTTGGGGCTTGGGGCTTGGGGCTTGGCGATGCTCGATGCTGGATGCTGGATGCTCGACCCGCGCGGAATTTCGGATTTCGAATTTCGGATTTCGGATTTGACGTCCCGCGGCCTCAATCCCCCACAGGAACGCCACAGTCGGCGTGGCGCTGTCACGAATGTTCACCGGACGTGCCGCTTCTGACGATTTTGGGAGCACGGGGATCCCTGCGAGAATATGCATCTGGCCCAAATATCGTCAGAGGGGGCACTCACGGGCAATGCCGTTTCTGAGAATCGGGATGTTCACGGTGGAACGCCCTCGCCGGAGCGTGGACAGCGCGCTAGACGACCGCGGGCGGCGGGCGGAAACATTCTAACGTGAATTGCGCTCGGGCGGACGGTCGGCTACGCTCGATACATGAGTGAACGCATCGCTGTGGTCGAGGACGAACAGAACATTCGTGACAACGTGGCCTTCGCCCTCGAGCGCGAGGGCTACCGGGTCGACACCTTTGGCGACGGGATGGCGGCCTGGGAGGCGTTCCAACAGGACCTTCCCGAGCTCGTGATTCTCGACATCATCATGCCGCGGATGGACGGCTTGGAGTTGTGCCGCCGATTGCGCACCCAGTCCGAGGACCTGCCCATCATCTTCCTCACCTCCCGAGATGAGGAGTTCGACCGGGTGCTCGGGCTCGAGCTCGGCGCCGACGACTATCTGTGCAAGCCGTTCTCCATGCGGGAACTGCTGGCTCGCGTCAAGGTATTGTTCCGTCGCATCGCGCTCGGTCGGGAGGCGGCAACCTCTTCCGAGGAGGAGCTGCTGCACGTCGGAAACCTCGAGCTCGATCTCCGACGCTACACAGCCCGCTGGAGTGGATCCACGGTGCCGCTGACGGTCACCGAGTTCATGATCCTGCACGCGCTCGCCCGTCGCCCCGGCCATGTCAAGACGAGGGAGCAGCTGATGAACGAGGGATACCCTCACGACACCTTCGTCTCGGACCGTACGATCGATTCGCACATCAAACGGGTTCGCAAGAAGTTTCTCGCAATCGACGACACCTTCGACGGCGTCGAAACGGTGTACGGCCTCGGCTATCGCTACACCGAGGAGTCCGCTTGACGCACCGACGATGAAGCTCCTCCACCCCTCCAGAATCTCGCTCCGCCTACTCGCCTTCAACGTCCTCCTGGTCTTCTTGCCGGTCGGCGGGGTGCTCTTTCTCGACACCTACGAGCAACATCTCCTCGATGCGCAGGAGCGGACGATGGCACAGGAGGGCCGTCTCCTGGCCGCGGCGATCGAGGCCCGGGATCGTGTCGACGGCGAGGACGCGCGCAGAATTCTAGTCCAGCTCGATCAGCGTCAGCTCGCCCGTCTGAGGGTGGTGAACACTTCCGGCAAGGTCATCGCGGACTCCGCCCTTCTCGGCCCACGGCGCGAAAGCTCGCAACCGGTCGCGACCGGCGCCGCCCCGCCCACCATCGGTGAACGGAGCTTCCTCTACCGCCTCGGCTCGCTGCCGTTCCGCCTCATCCGCGGTCCGACGACGGACACGATCCAAACCGCCGACGCGGATGCCAGCGGCGACCTCCTGTCACGGCCGGAAATTCAAAGCGCCCTCGAAGGGCGCTACGGCGCCGCGACCCGGATCAATCCGACCCCGCGCCGGTCGGTGACCCTCGACATCGCTATCCCGGTGCGGATCGGGGGCGCTGTCGAGGGCGCTGTTCTCGTCTCGCAATCCACCGGCAGAATTCTCCAGGCTCTGGACTCGGTTCGACTCGACGTCTTCAAGGTATTTCTCCTCAGCCTCGGCGCCGCGGTCGTCTTGAGCCTCGTTGCGGCGACCACCATCGCCCGGCCGCTCGCCCGCCTCCGCCTCCGGGCCGGCAACATTCTCGATCGCCGGGGACGTCTCCGCGGCGGCTTTACGGCCAGCACACGGCGAGACGAGATCGGCGACCTCGAACGGGCACTGGCTGAGCTCACCCGTGAGCTCGAGAAACATCTCCGTTTGACGGAGTCGTTTGCCGCCGACGTTTCGCACGAGTTCAAGAATCCCCTGGCTTCGATCCGCACAGCCACCGACATGGCCCTGGAAGACGTGGACCCGAGTGAACGCAGGCGGTTCCTGGAGATGATCCAGAAGGACGTGGCCCGCATGGAGCGGCTGCTGTCAGAAGCGCGCGAAATCTCGCGCATCGATGCACGCCTCGACGAGGAGGAGGGCGCCCACGTTCCTCTGGATCAACTGCTGTCCGCCCTCGTCGAGAGCTTTCGCCTGCGGAACGCCCGCTCGCGGATCACGTTCGATCTCGAGCTCAAAGATGCCGACGTCGTCGTATTCGCTTCGGCCGACCGCTTGACCCAGGTCTTCGAAAACCTGATCGACAACGCGGTCAGCTTCTCGCCCGAGGGCGGACGAATCACCATCGCTCTCAAGGCCGACGCCGTATCGGCCGAGGTCACCATCGCCGACGAGGGGCCCGGCATTCCCAAAGAGCATCGGGACCGCATTTTCGGCCGATTCTTCAGCTACCGACCGGATGATGAAGCCGGTTCGAACCACACCGGACTCGGTCTCGCCCTGGTTCGCTCCATTGTCGAGTCCTACGCGGGTACGATCGCCGCCGAGCAACGCGGCGGTGTCGGAACGAAGATGGTCATGGTGCTGCCGCTTACGCATAGCTGAACCGGACCCACCCACCCGATTCACCACCAAGGCACCAAGTACACTAAGGAATTCCCTTTCTCAATGAGACGAACGTGAAACTTTCGCCTCCAAATTTTCGGTAGCGGGCACAATATTTGACACAAATCAGTTGATGTCTTGGTGGCCCCTTGGTGATCTTGGTGCCTTGGTGGTTATTCCTGTGTCGCGCTCCTACGGCTCAATCCTGATGCCGAAATCCTCGAGGCGATCGAGGGGCAGACGACGTCGATACCACGACGGACGTCGGCTGCTGACATTGCCGCCGTGGAAGACCTGCAACAGGTACTCTCCGGCCATATTGTGCACTCGATAGTGCCGATCAAGCTTGGCATGGTCGTGGGCGAAAGGGTTGCGGCCCGCGCGGAAGGCCGCCAGCGGCGACGGCGTCCGGCGCGAGTACGAGCAGAGCTTCCCGGTCGACATGTCGTAGCGCAGGAAGTCCCTCGTACAACACACCTCAGCGTCGGCGGGGGCCGCCTCCACGGCGGCCAGCCAATCTCCATGAATGGCGTCGTCGGAGTCCATCCTCGTGACGACCTGGTCACGATTGCCAACCCATCCGCCGTACCAGTCGTCCTGGACCACCACCTCCACCCAACTCAGATCCCCAAGCCTGTCCTCGACGAACCCCCCGCTCTGGCTCGAGCACAGGAGAGTCGCCTGGACCCCCAGCCGCTCGACGCTGGGGACGAAGAATATTCTGAAAAGCCCCAGGCGTGCCTCGAGCCACTGCCGATCCGCGTGGCAGTGGGCATTTGCCGAGTCCTGTGGCCGTGGAACCGAAAATCTGGTGACAACAACGTGGTTCATCGTGGGGAGTTTACAATGCCGCACCCTCGCACTGCGATCGCAGCCGGCCCCCCGGACGCCACGGTAGCGGAATGAGCCCTGTACCGTGTGCCGCATTCTTCTTTTCCTCGTTCGAGGGAAGTGATACCATCCTGCGATGGTGGTACCTGGGTCGGTTTCCTCCCCCACCCAACCTCCCACACATCTCATGATGCGGTTCCGTACCGGTTGCAGGAATCGCAGAAGAAGGGACGAACGAATGATCGTCGGAATCGTCAAAGAGAGCTTTCCGGACGAGGCTCGGGTCGCCATGGTTCCGGCCTTGTTGCCGCAGCTCGCCAAGGCCGGCATCGAGGTCGTGATCGAAAGCGGCGCTGGTGATGCTGCGGGCTTCCTGGACGAGGAGTACACCGCCAAAGGGGGCAAGATCCTCTCCTCTCGGGCGGAGGTATTCCAGACCGCGGATGTCGTGGCTCAGGTGCGCGCACTCGGCGCTAATCCGGAGAATGGCAGAAGCGATCTCGAGCTTTTGCGCGATGGGCAAGCCGTCATCGGGATGTGCGAACCGTTGACCGAGGTGGAATCCGATCGCGCGATGGCCGCCAAAGGGGTCAACCTCTTCTCGATGGAGATGATGCCCCGCATCACCCGTGCTCAGAGCATGGACGTGCTGTCCTCGATGGCCACCATCGCCGGCTACAAGGCAGTCCTGCTCGCCGCTAACGAGCTGCCCAAGATGTTCCCGATGATGATGACCGCGGCCGGGACCGTTGCGCCGGCCCGAGTTTTCGTGGTCGGCGCCGGGGTCGCCGGATTGCAGGCCATCGCCTCGGCAAAAAAACTCGGCGCGATCGTCGAGGCCTACGACGTCCGGCCGGCGGTCAAGGAGCAGGTGGAGAGCCTCGGCGGTAAGTTTGTCGAGCTCGAGCTCGACGCCGAATCCTCCGAGGACGCCGGCGGATACGCCAAGGAGCTCGGCGAGGATTTCTACCACAAGCAGCGGGAGATGATGCTGTCGGTGGTTGCCGCCAGCGACGTCGTCATCACCACCGCGGCAATCCCCGGTAAGAAGGCGCCGATCCTGGTCACCGCCGAAATGGTGAGGGGTATGCACACCGGTTCGGTGATCGTCGATCTCGCCGCCGAGCGGGGCGGCAACTGCGAGCTCACTAGGGCGGGCGACACTGTGGTCGAGGGCGGCGTCAAGATCATCGGCCCGGTCAACATCCCCGCCACCATTCCCTACCACGCCAGTCAGATGTACGCCAAGAATATTGCCACCTTCCTCCTCCACCTCGCGGACGAGGGCAACCTCGTCATCGACACCGAGGACGAGATCACCGAGGGGACCCTCATCACGCAGGGAGGAAAAGTCGTCAATCCGAGAGTGCTCGAGGCCATGGGCGTCTCGAGCGAAGGGAGCGAATGACATGAGTAGCCTGGTCATGCTGATCACGGTCTTCGTGCTGGCGCTCTTCGTCGGCAACGAGATCATCACCAAGGTGCCGCCGACCCTGCACACTCCCCTGATGTCGGGGTCCAACGCCATTTCGGGGATCACCATCATCGGCGCGTTGATTCTCGCCGGCGTGCTCGAGAGCGACCCGCAGTTCAATCAGGTGGCCAAGATCATGGCCTTCGTCGCGGTGATCTTCGCCACCATCAACGTCGTCGGCGGGTTCCTGGTCACCGGTCGGATGCTCAAGATGTTCCAGCGGAAGTAGGCGGTTTTTCAATGGATATGCAAAACATCACCAACATCGTCTACCTCGTCGCGGCAGTTCTCTTCATCCTCGACCTCAAGATGCTCGCCCACCCGCGGACCGCGGTGCGCGGCAACCAGCTCGGCGCCCTCGCCATGGTGCTGGCGATCGTCGCCACCCTAGCCAGCGGCAGATGGGACTGGACATACATCATTCTCGGCATCGGCATCGGCTCGCTGATCGGGGCGGTTGCCGCAATCAAGGTCAAGATGACGTCCATGCCCGAGATGGTCGGCCTCTTCAACGGCTTCGGCGGCGGCGCCTCGGTGCTCGTTGCGGGGTCGGCGCTGATCGCGACCTTCAACGCCGTCGGGGCCGGCGCCGACGCCGGCGACATGCAGATGAAGGTCGCGACGGTGCTCTCCGGTCTCATCGGCTCGGTCACTTTCTTCGGGTCGTATGTGGCTTTCGGCAAGCTGGCCGAGTTCCTGTGCGTCAAGTGGAAGCTCCACAACTGGCAGAAGATCATCAAGTACGGCTCCTCGCTGGCGGTCGCGGCCGGCGGTATCTGGTACGGGCTCAGCCTCGACTTCAGCCCCCTCTCTATCGTGTTCATGGTGTCGATGCTGATGATCGCCGCCATGCTGCTGTTGAAGAAGGACCGCTTCCCCGGCATGAACCTGCTGAAGACTCTGTCAGCGATTGCGGCGGTCGCCATCGGCGTAATGCTGGTGCTTGACCCCTCCAACACCGCTCTCTTCTGGGTGCTCGTTGGTGTGGCGGGCGTCCTCGGCGTGGTCCTCACGCTGTCCATCGGCGGCGCCGACATGCCGGTTGTGATCGCCCTTCTGAACTCGTACTCCGGGTTGGCGGCGGCGGCCACCGGTTTCGTGATCAACAACACCGTGCTCATCATCGCTGGTTCGTTGGTCGGCGCATCCGGAATCATTCTCACCAAGATCATGTGCAAGGCCATGAATCGGTCGCTCGCCAACGTGCTCTTCGGGACCATGGGGCCGACCGCCGATACGCCCGATGCCGACGAGGTCTACAAGACCGTCAAGTCTGCCTCAGCCGACGAGGTCGCGATGACCCTCGAGGTCGCGCAGCGAGTGGTCATCGTGCCCGGTTATGGAATGGCGGTGGCGCAGGCGCAGCACGCGGTGCGCGATGTCGCGAACTTCCTCGAAGACAAGGGCATCGAGGTGGAGTACGCCATTCACCCGGTCGCCGGCCGCATGCCGGGTCACATGAACGTGCTCCTCGCCGAGGCCGATGTTCCGTACGAGAAGCTCAAGGAGATGGACGAGATCAACCCCACCATGGACCAGGTCGATGTGGCCATCGTGCTCGGCGCCAATGATGTGGTCAACCCGGTCGCCCGCACCGATCCTTCGAGCCCGATCGCCGGCATGCCGATCATCGACGTCGACAAGGCGCGCACGGTGGTCGTGATCAAACGCAGCCTGAGCCCAGGCTTCGCCGGCATCCCCAACCCCCTCTTCGCCGCCGACAACACGCTGATGTTCTTTTCCGACGGTAAGAAGGCGATGCTCGATCTCCTGGCAGCCCTCAAGGAGCAGTGACGTTCTCCGACAACCGCAACCCGACCGCCCGCCCCACGGCGGGCGGTTTATTTTCGGCATGGCCCGCCGCATCGTACTGACGATCGCCGCGCTCCTCATCGCGGGAGTCAGCGGCGGCGCCGATCGGATCGAGATCATCATCGACGACTCGGCCGCCATGTGGGGCGCGTTGGGCGGTGAGAATGCCCGAGTCGTCGCCCTTCGGGAGGCGTTGGCGAACTTTGCCCTCGCCGTGAGCCTGCAAGATGACGATTTGAAGATCGGGTTGCGGACGATGGGCGGCCATCATGAGCTGATCGACGACGGACCGGAGGACGACTACGCGGCGTGCATTCTCGCCGAGTCCGGAGGACCCGTGACCCTCGCCGCGCCAATCGTGCCGGGGGCATACGACATCCGCTACATCTCGAACCTCGGGAAGATCCTCTCGCGCTCCACGCTAGAAGTATTCGAGGTACTGGCGACTCTCGATGGCCCCGCCGAAGTCTCTGCCGGTGAGGAGTTCGAAGTCACCTGGACGGGGCCGGATGCCTCTCAGGACTATCTCAGTATCGCCGAGCCCGGGGCCGCGAACGAGACCTATCTCGAGTGGGCCCCGACCAGCGAGGGAGATCCACTCCGCCTGCAGGCGCCACGATATACCGGCGAGTTCGAGCTACGGTACGTGAGGGCAGCGGACGGAGAGGTTCTCGCCCGACACCGCATGACCGTGGCGGCCGAGGCAGTGAGCCTCCGGGCGCCGGCAGAGGTTGACGCCGGTTCCCGGTTCGAGGTGGAGTGGAGCGGAACCCCCGGTGACGGCGATTTCATAGTGGTCGCCCGGGAGGGCGCTGTGGCCAGAAAGCACTTCGATTGGTCCTACACGACCGCTGGTCGCAGCCTGACCCTGGCCGCACCATTCCGTCCGGGACAATATGAGGTGCGATACATCTCCGGCTCGGAGGTCAAGATCCTCGCCCGACAACCTCTGGTGGTGCGATGATTGTCGATACGATGGATGAAGAACCCGTCGGATGTTGTTTCCATTCAGAGAGGAAAACGGCGCCGATCTTCGGAGACGGGGTAACCCCACGATGCAGCGGGCAAATTTCGAGTCGGGAGTAACACAATCAATGAGATTCAAAGTGGTCTTTCTGATCTTGCCGCTGCTCGCAGCTGTCACGGTCCACTCCGAAACCACGCCTCTTGCGCTCACCGCACATGTCGAGGCCCTCGGCAAGGGCACGAATGGTACGGTCGTCGGCGCTGTCTTTCAAATCGCGCCGGAGGACCGCGACAGGGCCGGGGACCGGGTGCGCGTGGTCACCACCCTACGAATCGGTGAGGAGATCGCGGATCGGCAGAGCGCAGTGGTGGCCCTGGAGCCCGACGGGTCCGCAATGCTCTATCGCGAGTGGGATCCCGGCGCCTACACGCTTGTGATCTCCATCTCATCCCTCAACGGAGCCGTCTCGGGAGTGTGGATGGGCGAAATCGAAGTGGCCGAGGCCACCGAGGCTTTCGAGGCGCCGGAGGGCGCGCCGGTCGACGCCATCGCCCTCGACCTCACCCCCCCACGTGAAGGCGGCGTTCATTTCGAGCCACCTCCGAATCTTGGTGGGCTCGGCGCCGTCCAGCTCGAGGTCACCGCGCCCGAAGACACCGTCTCAGTCGAGTTCTTCCATGACGGCGAGCCGCTTGGACGCCGCAACCGCGCCCCGTGGACAGTTTCCATCCCTCTCGGCGAGATCATCAAACGCACGGAAGTGCGCGCGGTGGCGATCGATGCCGACGGGAACTACCTCGGCGAGGACGCCATCGTCCTCAACAACCCGTCCGGCCAGATCGGCGTCCAGATCTTGCTCGCGCCGGAGTCGTCAATCAAGGACGGCAAGCGACCGATAACGGTCGCGATCAGCGGTGGGAAGAACATCCAGGAGATCAGCCTTCACCTCGATGCCGACCTCATCGCCAGATGGGCGGCCTGCCCGTGCGTCATCGACGTCCCGGTGGCGCAGCTCCAGCAAGCGGCTATCCTCTCCGCCGAGGCGATCGACGCCGCGGGGACCCGGGGGGACGCCGTCTACACCCTCGGCGGCGGGGGCGGTTTTGTGGGATCGGTGCGCGTCGAGTTGGTGGAACTTCCGGTCGTCGTCCTCGACGAGAACGGCACCCCCGTGCTGGGACTCGAGAAACCTGATTTTACCGTCACGGAAGACGACGACAGGGTGGAGGTCGAGGGGTTCGGCACCACCCAGGATCTGCCGCTGTCCCTCGCCATCGCCGTCGACACCTCGGGTTCGATGATCGAGGACTTTCCGGCAGTCCGTACGGCAGTCCGCGGCTTCACCAACGAGCTCCTCGAGGAGGGCGACCAGGCGGTCCTCATCCGGTTCTCCTGGGATGCCAAGGTTCAGGTCAACTGGACGGACAACATCAACGCTCTGGTCGGCGACCTCGACCTCGTCCAACCCGAGGGAGGAACCTCCCTCCATGACGCGGTGGTGCGTTCGTTGGAGCAGTTCCGAGGCCGCCGCGGCCGCCAGGCCGTCGTGCTGCTCACCGATGGCGAGGACACCACCTCGCGCACCGACTGGGGGACCGCCAAGAGGTTCGTCCGCACGATGCGGATCCCGATCTTTACGATCGGGCTCGGCGTCGGAAAGCTCAACTACTCGAGCCGAAAGGTCCTCAAGGGTCTCGCCCAGGAAACCGGCGGCGAGGCATTCTTCATCAAAAAGGTCGAGGAGCTGCCCGCGATCTATACCCGGATCGCCGAGCTCCTGAGATCGCAGTACCTCCTGTGGTACCCCTCACCGTCAGACAAGCCGCCCGAGCAGTTCCGGAAGATCGAGGTCACGGTGACCAACCCGACCGCCATCGTCAAGACGATTTCGGGGTACTATCCCGGAAAGTGAACAATTCTCAATTCTTAATTCTTAATTTTGAATGACGGCCCTCCCGGCATGCCAGGGCGGAGCCGGGTGGAAATTGAGAATTGAGAATTGAGAATTCAAAAACGTACTCCGATCCAGAAGTTGCTTTCGAAGCCGGTCAGCGCCTCGTCGAAGTTCCAGATCTTTGCCCAATCCCAGTGCATGGGCAAACCGAAGAGCAGAAGATCGATCCCGAACCCGTAGGACGACACGCCGTCCACCAGGATTCCATCGTCCATGAACGTGAAACCCGGCTCACCGAACATGTTGAACTTTTCTCCATCCGCGTTGACGAACCAGGCTGCACCGACATCGAAGAAGATACGCCCGCGGATTCCACCAATCCTCATGAACGCCAGATCCATCCGATCGACGAGGGGAAAGCGCCACTCCGCATTTACGAACCAGGTCCGGTTTCCACTCAGCGAGCGCGTCGGATAACCGCGCATCGTGTCGAGACCGCCGAACGAGTAGATCCACGGCTGGTTGCCGTCTGCAAACGCGAACCAACCGCGGAACGCGAGCTCGTTGCGCTGTGACAACGGGACGTATGCGCGGGCATCGAACTCGACGTTTTGAGTCAGGGTGCCGCCACCGTCCATATCGTATGCGTAGTAGTAGCGGGCCTCCCAGCGGGCGCCGTTGTGCGGACCCCAGGGCTTCCAGAAGGTGGTGTCCCCTGTCGCCCCGACGCCCACGTAGGGGCTCTGGCTTTCGAACTTTCTGAACGCGACGTCGCCGGTATCCGGGTCGATAAATGGCTGGTTGTACTGGCGGTCGAGGTAACCGCCCCTGGCCGATAGTCGGTAATACGTCGATAGAGGGTATCGAAGAGTGAACTCAGCCGCCGTGAAGCTGTAGGCCTGCTCCTTGTCGGTGACCCTGTAACTGGTCGGATCGTACCCCGTGATGTAGAAGGACCGCGAGTCGTACAGCGTGACGCCCCACTGTAGGCGAGGCTCGAGGTTGAAGTAGCTGAAGGCGAAGTTGGAGAAGGTGTCGATGGTGTCCAGAATGACGGTGAACCGGCGGTCGCCATACTGGTCGGCAAAGGTGATGTAGGCCTGACCGAGAATGTTGCTGGTGGTATCGACGCCGATCGCTCCGCCGGCATCTTCGAGATAGAACTTGCGCCGCTTGACCTTCTTGCCGTCCTCCGGATCCACCACGATACTGACCGCCGGCACAAACGGCTCGAGCTTGACCTCCTCAGACGGAGGTTCCGAGATTCCCTTGGCCTCTCCCTGGTTGGCTTCGGCGCCGAACAGACCCCAGATGCCGTGCGAGTACGCCTGAAAACCGACCCGCTCGCCCTCGAGGGTGTTCGCCGCAACCGGGTTGATGGCTGCGCCGATGATATAGGTGAGTCGCGTAAGCTCGCGGGTGTCGAGATCCATCCGATAGAGGTCGAACACTCCGCTTTCGCGATCGGAGGAGAAATACAGTCTTTGGCCGTCCGGCGAGTACGTCGCGCCCTCATCGTCTCCCGGCCCAAAGGTGAGCTGCTCGCGCTTCGAGGGATTCGCAAGATCGAGGCCAACCAGCTTTCCGGCGCCACCTCTCGTCGAGGTATAAACCATCTTTGTCCCGTCCGGGGAGAACGCGGGCGCGGCATCGTACGCCGGATCGTCGGTAAGATTCGAAACCTCGCCCGTTTCCATGTTCAGCATGAAGATGTCGTACTGCTCGTTCGACACGCCGTGGAAGGCGACATGGCGGCCGTCCGGCGAGAATGCCGGCTGCGCAGCTTGATCGACCGGCAGCTCGATCTTGTACTTGCGGGCGATTCCGCCCTTGCGGACATTCAGCAGCAACAGTGATCGCGTCCGCTCGGTCCGCGCAAAGACCGCAACGTAATTCCCGTCCGGAGAAAAGGCGAGATCACGACCCTCGGAAGGTCCGACCGTGAGACCCTGCGCCACCAGATACTGATACTTGGTCGTCAACCCCTTGGTGAGGTTCTTGTACAGCTTTCGATCCGGAAGCCCGAAGATGGCCACGTCGACGTCCTGCTTGTAGGTCGTGAAGGCGGCCACCAGGTCCCCCGACGGCGAGATAGCCGGCGAGGTCTGGTTGGAGTTCAAAAAACCGGGCACCCGGAACTTACGCCCGAACTCGCCTGGAACGCCGCGGTCGGCGTAGACCTGGTACTTTCGCCGCAGCCACGTGCGGAAGGCAGCGTCAAACTCCTCCGGATCCATGTTGAGAACCTTGTCGAGCGGCCGTCCGACGTTGCCCCCGAAGTTGCCACGCATCGAAAAAACGAAGTCGCGGACCACGTCCTCGCCCCATTCCTCCTCGATGTACTCGAAGACCTTGTGGCCATAGCGGTAGGCAAGAAAGCCCCGAGGAGGCCGCATGATCGACGGTACCTGATCGGACAAGGCCGCATCGCGCATGTACATCTCGTCCCGAGCGTCCTCATCGTCACCGAAATACGATGCCATCCCTTCCATGAACCACAGCGGTGGACGGGCGTAGATCGCTCGGCCCCGCCTGCCGCCAAAGAAAATCTCATACTGGAAGATGTGGGTGAGCTCGTGCTGGATCAGAGCCTGCAGCTCGCGATCCGGGAGATCGACCGGCAGCACCATGCGACTGCGGACCGGCGTCGCAAACGCACCGACGCCTTCGGGAATGAAACCCACCATTATGTTCGTCTGCTCGAACTCGGCGTGGGTCGAATACGTGATCATCGGCACCGGTTTGAGGATCTGGTAATTGAGCTTGCGGGCGATGTCGTCATACGCGCTCTCGGCAAACGACGCGATCTTCTCCAGGGACGGCTCGACCCGGTCGTAATAAGAGATCCGGAAGTGCGGCGTATCGTAGGTGTACCACGCAAACTTGTCCCATCGCACCTTGTTCTTGCCGCCGATGTAGGGGTTGTACGGGTTGAGCTGGGCCGCGGCCGGTAGGGCGACGAACAGGATGATCGCCAGTGGCTTGATCCAGGTTCTCATATTCTACCTCCGTGTGGGGCGATGCGGTTTCAATTGGAGTAGAGCGCGCGTTTGACCTGCACGACCCGGGGCACGAATATCCCGGCGAGCCGATTCTGGAGAGTGTACAAATCGGTGAACATATCGGTCTGCTCTTCGAGCTTGCGTTCATCCTTGGGCATGAAGTCTGTGATCTGCTCTTGGTGGAGTATGGCGCCGGTGTTGCCGTTCACCACTATCAGCAGGATGTCGTAGCTGAAACCCGTCTCCTCGACCAGGACTTGACGGAAGTAGGTCTTCCCGTCCTGCGGCGAGACGTACTCCTCCGTCGTGTAGCCGGCGCGGTCGAGGACCTTCACATCAATCGATGCCGCGATAATCAGGTCGGCGTTGGTCTCCTCGTGGATCGCGTTCCAGAACTCCGGCTGCTGCGCGAGGGTCGCGAGGTTGTTGGTCGGAGGCCGCAAATCGTCATCCACAGGCAGGAGTCGAAGCTCAGCCTCCCGGCGTAGGATCTTCCGCAGGAAAATCTCGAACTCGCGCGCCGCGGTGAGGTCCACCGACTGCACGTCCTCGCCCTCGTGGGGCTCGATCACGATCGGACCGACAAAGACCGTTTCGGTCCCCTCAATCGCGAGCTCGGGTTTCAGATGCAACTCAATTCGAACCTCACGGGCGCCGGCGGCGCACAACCCGGCCGAGGCTGTGATCACCACGAGAATTTCAGCTATTTTCTTGCGCATCATCCGTCCCCTGGGCGCCGGTCCCCTGCTCATCTTTCTCTTCCGGCGGTGCGATGTACGTCGAATAGAATTCTTGGAACCGCATGTAGTTCCGTCGCAGCGCATCGTTGTTGGGTGCTATCGAGAGACCCTCCTGGTAGGTCAGGAGAGCCTGTTCATACAACCCGTTCGCCTCCTGCGCAACCGCGATGTTGTTGAGGATTCGCGGTTGGTCCGGAGTCAGCTCATTGGCGTGGACAAAGCGTGCCAGCGCCTCCTGCCAATAGCCGTGTCGTGCGGTCTTGTAGCCCCACTCCATCTCCGCCGCCGCTTCCTTGGACGCGGGATTCCCTGCCATGGCCGCGCCGGCAACCAATATCACCAACATTGCCAGCGCCGCGACCGCCAGTTTGGACTCTCGTTCGTTTCGCACGGGATCTTCCCTCCTCAGCATCTGATGTTTCAACTGCCAATCGGATAGTAGCCGGTAATCGTGCGAACCTTCACCTTTTTGCGATCCACCTCGACCTTGATCTTGCGAAGCTCGTCCGGGGGCCGCTCCGAGTTCGAGGTATAGGCGACCAAGTACTGCGTTCTGAGCTCACGATTGATTTCCTCGTAAATCGCGTCGAGCTCGGATTTCTCGGACACGAAGAACGCCCGTCCTCCGGTCACACTTGCGAGCTTGTTGATCTGCCACCTGGTCGCGACCTTCGTCGTCGGGATGTCGATACCGATGGTATAGATCGTCACCCCCATCCTCTGCGCATAGCCGAGAGCATCACTGAACTTATTTTTTGACGCCGTGTCATCGCCGTCGGATAGCACCACCATCGCGCGCCTGCCGGTAACCCCGGAGAACTGGAACAGACCCATGACCACGGCGTCGTATAACGCCGTCGCACGATCTGGATAGAGGGCGAGGAGGGCGTTTTCGATGATTGTGAAGTTGGCCGTGAAACCGGCGAGAATATCCGGCCGATCCGAAAAGGTCTCGATGAAGACACGATCCCGTGGACGCAGAAGATCGCGCAGAAAACCCATCACCACGCGTTGCACCGTCGGTAGCGTTTCCGTCATCGAGCCCGAAGTATCGATAACGATCCCCATCCGCACCGGAAGATCGCGGTGGAGCGAAAAGTGTGAGATCGTCTGCTCGACCTTGTCTTCGTAGATCGTGAAATCGTCAATGGTCAGGTCCGTCACCGGATCGCCATGGCTGTCGAGGACGGTGACCGGGAGCTCGATCGCGGTCACCTTGACCACCGTCCCGAACTGCGGCGAGTTGACGAACTGAATGTCCTCCGCCTGTGAACCGTCGCTCAACGTGGCGAGCGCCCTGACATAGCCAAACTGCTCGGTGGCGTTGACGACCACCGACGCCTCGTATGGGGGCTCCAGGACCGTCGCCAGAGGCTCGTCATTCCAAAACAGCTCGAGCCGTTCGAGTTGGCCGTCCGACGGGATGTTGAGCTCGGCGGTCAGATGAATCCTGTCGCCTTCAGTGTCCGACGCGGAGATGGGTTTGAGATGCACGTAAAATCGCTCTCGACCCACGTTCAGGGTGTAGCCGTCGCGGGCGATCTCCTTCCCCGATGCATCGTATCCGACGACCATCACGGCGGTCAGCTTGGGCAGCGGACCGATGTTCAGATCGATATCGAACGGCGGTCGGTTCTTGGTAAGAATCGCTTCATTGTCGAGGAAGAAAGTCACCTTGGCGACCTCGGGACGAGCCACAGCCTCGAAGCGGACGCGTCCGCTGACCGCGTCACCCTCGGGCCCCACGAGGCGCAGCGTCGGTTGTTCCTCTTCCTCCTCGGGCTCGGCCGGAACCTCTCTGGCGTTCCCCACCAACATTCCGGTTCCATACTCGTCCGCGAAGTCCCCCAGCTCATCGTCCGCTTCAGCCACCGCCAATGAGGGATCCACGTCGAAATCGTACTCTCTGATCGCGGCATGCTTGGAATGGACATCCTCCACCTTGAGGCGAAGCTGATAACTGCCTGGGCGGACGAGTCGATCCATGAGCAGTCCCACCGTTTCCCCGGCATGGGGCACCGAAAAGAGGTAGCGGAACTTATCCACCATCACCTCTTCGCGGCTGGTGATTTCGCCGACCACATCGAGCTGGACGACATCGACATCGGCCACCGGGGTGGTTCCGAGACCATCCACGTCCACGTCCACGGCGAACCCGACCTGGACCAGGCCCCCTCGCGCGGAGCGTTCGCTGTTGGCAATTGAAAACTCGAGGGGTTCGGCATCGTCATCGAGTAGTGCGGAAAACTCCATGAATCGGTGGGATGTCGACTCCAGCTTTCCTCCACCTCCGTCCACCTCCGGGAAGTGGTTCATGGCCACCATGTAGCGACCGTCAGTGCTCCACGCCGCGGCTGCGCGGAGCAACCGCATGGTGACGTCGCCATTCGGGCAGCGGAAAGCCGGACCGTCAAATCGACTCCCCGGAGAAAATCCGGTTTCGGCCTGAGCCCCGAACGGCTTCAAACGCTGGTAGCCATCGAGTGACGTCCACATGAACCAACGACCGAGAAGGTTCTTTTCGTAAAAGAGCACTACAACGTCCTCGCCGACCCCTTCGATGTAGCGCCACACCCAGAAGTCCATGGGCACGAAGTAGGCGGGACAGCGCGGGTTGTGGCGAAAGGTCGGAGGGCCGTGAATGAGAAGGATCCGGGCACGATCCTCGACCGTGTTGCCCAACTCGAGGCGAGCGAGGTTGATGCGCTCCTCGTAAATCCCTCGAAAGGCGCTGCCGAGACCGGACTGCCGGCCCCACAGAACCCACAACCGCTCGGCAAACGATCGCCGCTGGGCGTCGGTCTCCAATGCGAGAAAAGCCTGTCGCTGCTCCTTGGTGATCAAGGGGTAGATCTCTTCATCGAGCCAGACGCGCCAGCGAAGCGGCAATTGCTGAAGGAGCTGAATCCGTTGTTCCTTCTTGCTCTCCTTCTGTTTCTTCTTGTTGCCCCCGGCAGCCAGCGAAGGGCCGAGGAGTGCGATGCACAGGACGCCCGCCACCACCCGAGTGGGCATCTGCCGCAACCATTTCCCTGGCTCTCTGTCCATGTCGGCTTTCACCCCAATAGAGTAGCGTGGAAATTTCCATAATCCAGCGGACACGGACGCTAATCCGCGACGCCGGCAGATGGTCGACGGCGACCATTGTCGCTCCCAAATATGCTACGCACCAATTCCGGGTTACCTTTCGTTCCTGGTGAAGTACGGACACGAAGGCGGCGGGTTACCGGCGCCCGCCCCATCTAGTTTTGAGTTCTTAGTTTTGAGTTTTGAGTTACTCGCGCCCGCCCCTCCGGCCTGCACGTTCCACTCGGATGTAGCTGGCCGGAGCGAGGTGGCCGGGCGGAAACGGAGATTGCCTTTACGTTTGCAGGACGCCAACCTTGAAGTCGGCGATATTCGGTTGATGGGCGGCCGCAGCTATGGAGCGGGCCAGCACCTCGCGGGTACGGCGCGGATCGATGATCTCGTCCACCCACAGCCTCGCCGCCGCATACCGCGGATCGTTCGCCGCGTCATACCGTGCCTGAATCTCGCCCAGCACTCTCGTCTTCTCGTCCTCGGAGACCTCCTCGCCACGATTCTTGAGTTGGATGGCGAGCAGCGTTTCGGATGCCTGCTGTCCACCCATGACCGCGATCGACGCCGATGGCCATGCATAGAAGAACCGCGCGCCATACGCCCTGCCGCACATCGCGTAATTGCCGGCGCCGAAGGAGTTGCCGATAAAGACCGTAAACTTGGGCACGACCGAATTGGCGACCACGTTGACCATCTTGGCGCCATCCTTGATGATGCCCTCGCGTTCTGATTTCGATCCGACCATGAATCCGGTAACGTCCTGCAAAAAGACGATCGGCATCCCCTTCTGGTTCATCAACTCGACAAATCGCGCACCCTTGTCGGCGCCATCCGAGTAGATCACCCCGCCGATTTGCATCTCGTGTTCGCCTTCGGAAAGCCCGCGTTTCCGCTGCACCACCTGGCGCTGATTGGCGACGATGCCGACGGCCCAACCGTCGATGCGTCCGGTTCCACAAATCAGCGTGCGACCGTAGGTCGCTTTGTACTCGGCAAACTCGGACCCGTCGAGAATCGTCGCCAACACGTTGCGCATGTCATAGGGACGGGTTCGATCCACCGGCAATACACCGAGGACATCCTCGGCATCGACAACTGGAGGTCTGGAATCGATGCGATCAAACGGCGCGGTTGGAAAACCGGCAAGCTCGCCGATGCGGGTTCGGATGTGATCGATGGCGGCGGCATCATCCGGGAAGCGATCGTCGACAACTCCCGAGATATCGACCTGAACCTCGGCCCCGCCGAGCGCCTGGTTGTCCATCCGCTCGCCGATCGCGGCCTGGACCAGGTGCGCTCCAGCCAGAAAGATCGTGCCGTTGCCCTCGACGATCAGCGCTTCGTCAGACATGATGGGCAGGTAGGCCCCTCCCGCAACGCACGAACCTAGGATGGCTGCAATCTGGTAGATCCCTTCGGCTGAAAGACGCGCGTTGTTGTAGAACACCCGACCGAAATGGTCGCGATCCGGGAAAATTTCCTCCTGCATAGGCAAGAAAACCCCGGCCGAATCCACCAGGTAGATCACCGGCAGACGGTTCTCCATCGCGATCTCCTGTGCGCGAAGGATCTTCTTGCATGTCAGCGGAAACCAGGCGCCGGCCTTGACGGTCGCATCGTTGGCCACGATCACGCACTCGCGACCGCTGACGGTCCCGAGACCGATCACGACTCCAGCCGCCGGAGCGCCACCCCACTCCTCATAAAGATCCCAAGCGGCAAACGCTCCCAGCTCCAATAGCTCGGTACCGTCGTCGATGAGCGCTTCCACTCGTTCGCGGGCCAGCAACTTGCCCTTTTTCTTCTGCTTCGCCGCCGCACCCTCACCACCGCCTTCGGCAATCGCGCGCCGCTGGGCCTCGAGGATCCGCAGCGCGTTTCTCCAGTGATCCCGGTTGGTCTCGAATACGACGTCGCGAGGCGGTTGGTGGTCGAGGATCTTGGGCATGCAAATACTCCTTGTGCCCGCATTGTACGCCGGTCTCGAGTTGAGTTGGCGCTATGCACATCATCTTCAAGCCTCGACGGCTATACGGCTATACGGCATATCACTCGGCCCGGTATCGGCGAGGTCGAGCCGCATAGCCGTCGAGCCGCATAGCCCGTCGGGGACGGAGACGGCGACCGCTGCTCTGCTAGAATCGCGGTCTCGATTGGAGCTCTATGGCGAAGATAAAGGTCCGCAGGATCAACCGTGAAGAGTTGCCCGGCGTCGCCATCCTGCGCGACGCAGCAGCGGCGGACCTGGTAGCGTTCCCGCTGAATCGCGGGATCCTCGATCTCGACATGGAGATCGACGCCAACCTGCGCCACCTACTGACGCACGACCCCGATGGCTTCTTCACCGCCTACCAGGGCGAGGAGACCCTCGGTTTCGGCGCCGCCCATGTCCGCTCGCGGCAGTGCGTTCTTTCCGAACTTTGGGTGCTCCCTCAACACCAGGGGCACGGCGCAGGAAGTGCTTTGCTGTCACGATTGCTGGCCTACGGCGAGAGGTCCGGCGCCCGCGAGTTCCTCGCCATCGTCCCGACCGAACCCCGTGTTCAGGCAACCCTGCTCGGACACGGCCTCGAGCCGATGACGCCGGTCTACCAATTCAGCATGTCGAACGAGACCGCCACCCAGCTGGCATCCACGCTGACCCGATTGCTGCGCGGAAAAGACGTCACCAACGATCTCCTCAACCGTCGTGGTCAGGCAGACCTCGACCGCATCGATCGTGTCACCCGCAACATCACGCGCGATGTCGACCACGTGTTCTGGCTCAAGGAACGGCAGCTCCGAGCGGCCTTTGTGCGCCAGGGAGAACGCATCGCCGCCTACGCTTATGGCGGCCTGGACCAGGTCGGACCGGTGGCTGGGAGCACTCAGGAGGCCGCGGCGTCAGCCCTTGGTTGGGCCCTCACGTCGGCGATCGATGCCGGGACGCCCGAGCCCATCGAGCTCCGGGTGCCGGCGCCCTTCACAACCGCGGTTGAGGTTCTTCTCGACTCCGGAGCCCATCTCCAGGCGACGCTCCTGCTCTACGGCAAGGGTCTTTCCCTGTCCTTCGACCGCTGCGCCTTCGGTCCTCTCTGCCTGCCATGAACCGCAGGGCTAGCCGGGATCCACAATCGCGCCATCGAGTGCACTACGAGGAGGAGCTCAACCAGCAGCAACTCGAGGTGGTGATGCACCCCGGTGGGCCCATGCTGGTCCTCGCCGGCGCGGGTACCGGCAAGACTCGAACCCTGGTCTATCGGACCTGCCGACTGATCGAAGACGGGGTGCCGCCCGGCCGCATCATGCTCCTCACGTTTACCAACAAGGCGGCGCGGGAGATGATGAGCCGAGTTGACGACCTGGTGGAACGCGGAACCTCGAGGGTTACCGGTGGCACCTTCCACTCGGCCGGCCATCGCGTCCTTCGGCGGTACGCCGAGACGCTCGGCTATACCCCCCGATTCTCCATTCTCGACCGCGAGGATTCGACCGAGCTCATGGGCGCGGCGCTGGCCGACGTCAGCCCCGAAACGCCGGCCCGGCGGATGCCGCGGCCGCGGCTGCTGGTCAATCTCTACAGCTTTGTCATCAACACCGGCCGCGACCTCGAGGAGGTGCTCACCGATCGCGCGCCTCAGTTCGTCGACCAGGGAGGATTGATCGCGGATGTCTTCAAGCGCTATCTCGAGCGCAAACGCACCGCCGACCTCATGGACTTCGACGATCTGCTCCTCAATTGGCTGCTCCTCCTGACCAGGTTTCCCCGTGCGCGGCAGGAGCTGAGGAAGCGCTTCAGCCACATTCTTGTCGATGAGTACCAGGATACGAACCGTCTGCAGGCGGATATCGTCGATGCCATGCTCGGACCCGAACGCAACGTGATGGTGGTCGGTGATGATGCTCAATCCATTTACGCCTTCCGAGGGGCGGACTTCGAGAATATCCTCGGGTTCCCCGAACGCCACCCTGACTGCGCGGTTTTTCGGCTCGAGACGAACTACAGGTCGTTCCCACCCATTCTCGAGCTTGCCAATGCGACCATCGAACACAACGTGAGACAGTTCAAAAAATTGCTGCGACCGATCCGTACCGGCGGAGTCTTGCCGCAGGAGGTGGCGGTGCCGAGTCCCGAGGTCCAGGCGGCGCACGTCTCGGACCAGCTGCTCGCGCTCAGCGAGGAGGGTTTCGAGCTCGAGGACATGGCGGTTCTGTACCGAAACCACGCCCACTCCCTGGACCTTCAGGTAGAGCTTGCTCGGCGCAATATTCCCTTTCGCGTACGTTCCGGTTTACGCTTCTTCGAGCACCGCCACGTCAAGGATGTGCTCGCCCACCTTCGGATCGTCGACAATCCGAGAGACGAGATCGCCTTTTTCCGCATCATCAAGCTTCGAGACGGTTTCGGGCCTCGATTGGCGGCCCGCGTGTGGGAGAGAATCGGCGGCGATGACGCCCTCCGTCGTCTCCTGAACCTCGAGCCCGAAAAGCTCGGCCTCCCGAGCCCTTCCCTCGCTTCCCTATCTGAGTTGAAAGCCCTGGTGGCCGAACTCGCAGCTCCGGAACAGCTCGGTCGCCCCGGTGAGGCGATTCGAAAGGTCGTGGAATCGTTCTATGGACAATGGGTACGCTCGCATCTCGAAAACGCCGGCGCCCGCCTCGAGGATCTCGAGCAACTCGCCCTGTTTGCGGACGGTTATCCAGATGTCAACACACTCCTCGCCGAGGTCAGCCTCTTCAACGATCTTTCCGGAGAGGATGCCGTCGCCGGCCCGCCGGACGAAATGCTCACTCTGTCCACCGTCCACCAGGCAAAGGGCATCGAGTGGCGGGCAGTCTTCATTATCTGGCTCGCGGAGGGCCGTTTTCCGAGCTTCAGGATGGACGATGAAGAGGAGGAGCGGCGTTTATTCTATGTCGCCGTGACCAGGGCTCGAGACCGCCTCTTTCTAGTGCGCCCCGAAACTGCGCGTGACCGCTACCGCGTTGACACGATCGTCGAGTCGTCACGGTTCCTCCAGGAGCTGCCCCCAGAAGTCCGAGAGTTGATTGCCATTGCCGAGGAGCGCGAACCCGATGGGTTCGACGCCCTGCCGGAAGGCGGCAGATACAATCTCCCAGCGTTCATCGACGACCCGGGCGACAATGAGGTGAACTAGTCGCTTGGGGCTTGGGGCTTGGGGCTTGGGGCTTGGGGCTTGACACAGGAATCTTTGTATATTAGAATATGCTTGATTGGTTATGTTACGAGTTGATCAGCGCTCGCAAATTGACTGAATATCACCTTCAAAAGGAGTAGAAAATGGCAGTACAGACGTTGACACAGGCAAACCTCGAAGACACGATTAACAATAACGATATCGTGCTCATCGATTTCTGGGCCCCGTGGTGCGGTCCGTGCCAGACCTTCAAACCGATCTTCGAGCAAGCGTCGGAGAAGTATGATGACGCGGTCTTCGCCTCGTGCAACACCGAAGAGCAGTCGGAATTGGCGGCGATGTTCCAGATCCAATCGATCCCGACCCTCGTGGTGTTTCGAGAGGGCATCGGCATTTTCGGCCAACCCGGAATGTTGCCCGCGGAGGCCCTCGACGAACTCATGGGAAAAGTCCAGGAACTCGACATGGAAGAGGTTCGCGCAGAGGTCGAAAAGCAACAGGAAACAGCAACCGCCGAAGCCTGATCGGAATAACCGGCCCATTTTTGATGCTGAACACCGGGTGGTTCACGCCGCCCGGCGTTCTCCGTTTGACCCGCCCAGCCCGGCATGAACGACTCACCACTGTCACATCACACGAACAAGAATATCTGCGTTTATCTGCGTGATCTGCGGTTTCTCCGTTGGGTGGATGGCCTTCGTGTCGTCGTGTCTTTGTGTTTGCGACGTGCGCGGCTCTGCGGCTCTGTGTTCTTCTCTGTGTCCTCTGTGGTTTTACCCGAGTATCCCATCGGTTTCGCGCGACGCTAGCCCGGTCTTCTCACCGGGTGTCTACTGCGGGCGGTGAATGGCAGCCATCTGTCGTGCTTTTCGCAAATTGTGCTCCTTAACGTAGTGCAACTACGCCTGCGTCGCCCAATTCGCGAAAAACCCAACATCTGACTACCCTTCACCGCCCTCGCTACAAAACCCGGTGAGAAGAAAGGGCTAGTGTTATAGTCCGCTCCCGGACGGGTCATGCCAAAGATCACTTCAAGCGCCAACGAAACGACGCTCGACACCTACATGGGGTGGTTGGCGGTCGTCCTGGCTGCCTCCCTCCCTCTCTATCGACCCTGGGTCACCCTCGCATCGACGCTGATCCTGTTGCTGTGGCTCTTCGGACCTGGATTGCGGCAGCGAATCGCCCGGCTGGCGCGTCACCGACTCAGTCTTGCGGTGCTGACCTTTCTGGCTCTCAACCTTCTGTCACTGCTATGGTCGAACGACCCCGCGGAAGGGCTCAGATATGTTGCCAAGTATCGCTATTTGTTGCTCGTCCCGGTGGCGGCAACCGCGATTCGACCGTGGTATCGGCACCTGTGTCTCATCGCATTTCAGATCGCCGCCGCAGCATCGGTTCTCCTGTCCCTCGCAGCGTTCACAGGGCTCTTGAAGATCGGGGACGCTTACCCCGGCAACCCCTCACCCACCATGTCGCACCTCGATTACAGCCTGATACTGGCGCTTGCGGCACTTCTGATCCTCACCCGCATCCTGTATCAAACCATGGCCCCAAGCAGACGTATTCTGTGGTCAGGGATCTTCCTCCTCGTGACCGGCGGCCTCGCGATCAACATCGGTCGCGGCGGCCACCTGGCGTTCATCGGTGGGCTCCTCGTCCTGATGGTTTATTGGGCTCGAGGGCGTTCATGGCGTCTCATCGCCGGCGTCGTCGCCGCGATTCTCTCCGCCCTGCTACTCATCTCGACTATCACTCCCGGCTTTCGGACGCGGGTCGCTGAGAGTCGCGACGAGTTGCGAACTTCCCTGATCAATAAGAGATATGACGGTAATCTCGGCGGACGAGTCGCGGCGATCGCTGTTTCGAGGGAGATTTTTCGTCAACATCCAGTCTTCGGCACCGGGATCGGCGGGAACATCCCCGCCTTCCGGCAGATCCTCGACACCGATCTTGTGGAGCTCAAGCCGGCAATCTACTGGTACCGCCACCTCCACAACCAGTACCTCCAAATCGCCACCGAGCTCGGTTTGGTTGGACTCGCGGCTTTCGCCTGGATCTTTTGGGAGTTGCTCCGGGGACCATTTCCAAACCGAATGATCACTGCCTATGCGGTCGTTCTTGCTACGGTGTACCTGATCGGCTTCCTCGGCGAACCCTATTTTCACAAGCAGGTAACGCTCGTGATATTCGCACTCCTCGCCGGATTCATTTCGGCGGAGCAACTGGAATACCGACAGTCCGCGAGCGGTCGCGAGTCCTTGCCGGCCGTAGTAGACACCCGGTGAGAAGTGCGGGTTAACTCTTCACTTTTCACCCGTGGCTTCCTCGCTCTCTGTGAGCGCCTTCAGACCATCCCAGGTGCTCTCGTCCTCGTCGAACTCGGGGAGGTTCGGGGGAATTCCGCGGGCATCGTTGATCTGCCACCCCCAGAGGATCGCAAACTTCATATAGGTGCTGTATGACTGGAGAAGGCAGAAGACTATCCCGGTCGATCCGTCGAGAATCCCCAGCTGGAGAATGTAGGTTCGAAAAAATCTCCAGGCCGGACGCAGTATCACCTCAACGCCGCTTGTTCGTTCGCCCTCCCGCCAGCATTGCGCCGCGTTCCAGTAGCCGTATTTTGCCAGTCGGAAGGCGTACTCGTCAAAGCTCCGATCCACCATGTGGTGCTCGATTGAATGGTCGAGGATTGGGGTTTCGCCGATCGTGTGAAGAACTGAGTGGACTCGTCGATTTTCATAGTAGGCCGCGCCTTCTCGAAAGAGTCGTGCTACGCGGTCGTGCTGCCAGCCCGAGTATCTGATCCGTTTTCCGAGCAGGTAGACATCGCGGTTCATCAAGTAGGCGTCGTGCTTCGGCCCGTGCGACAGCAGTGTTTCCACCTCCCGCTGCAGCTCCGGCGTGCACCGTTCGTCCGAGTCGAGCAGAAAGACCCAGTCATACCGCACGTGTTGCAATGCCCAGTTCTTCTGCGCACCGGCGCCGAAGTAGTTTCGTTGAAAAAAGCGCACCTTGTCGTACTGTTGCGCGATTTCCGGGGTGCGGTCGGTTGAAAAGCTGTCAACCACGATGATCTCGTCACACCACAGGAGGGACTCGATGCAGCCGCCGATGTTGTGTTCCTCGTTGAATGAGGTAATCAACCCGCTGACTTTCGGACGCGGACCCCCGTCTCCGATCACACGCGTATCAGGGTTGTTCTCCATCAGATTCCACCGTCAGACTGAAGATCGATCGGCGGATACAACCACCGTCCAGGATCGACGAATCCTAACATAATTGGCGTCTCGACAGGATTCAGGGGTATGATTAATTCATGGCGGATTCTCGGCAACACGTGTTGATCGTAGGTGCAAAGGACGCCGGACTCGACCGTTTCGCACCCATGTTGCGGCGCGCCGAGTTCAGCGTTCACTCGGTCGACCCGTCTCCCTTCCTCCTCGATCTGGTCCTGAGCACTGCCTTCGAGCTGGTCATCCTTGGTTACCCCATGGACACCGTACCGCTGGATGATCTCGTCGAAGCCATCCGCAACGACGGTTCGGCCTGCCATGACGCCGGGCTCCTGTTGCTGGCCGACCCGACTCTCATCGACGATGCCCAAACCCATGTCGACCTCGGCGCCAATCGCGCCATCTGCACGGACTGGAGCGAAGCCAGGTTGTTGCAGTCGATTGGTGATCTCCTGGAGATCGCTCCGAGGGTTTTCATGCGGGTGCTCATGCACGCCGAAATCGAGATCCAAAACACACCGGACCGAGCGATCTTCCAAACCGTCAACGTGTCGATTTCCGGCGCGCTGCTGCAAGGCTCCGAACAACTTGACCCTGGACAGCCCTTCGATTTTCTTTTCCGGCTTCCTGGCGGCGGTCTGGTCGAGGGCGAAGCCGAGGTCGTCCGTCTGACCAATCCCATGCGCGAGGGTGTCGATGGAATGGGCGCCCGCTTCATCTCGTTCGGCGACGGATCCGAGGAACGCCTGCTGTCTCACGTACACCGCCAGGTTGAACTCGGCAACACAAGATAGGGCGCGATCGGATTTCGAATTTCGGATTTCGGATTTGACGTCCTCAATCTAGCCCCCAACCGACGTGGCGCTGTCGCACAAGGCCTCATCGCTCGCCTGTGATGTGTCATACAGTCCGAGATAAGTTAATAGCTAATCTCTAACGGCTAACAGCTATCGCACCAGGACCAGGGACAACCACGGCCAATAGGTAATAATCAACACGGCCACCAGGAGAATCGCCAAAAACGGCAGCGCAGCGCGGTAGAGAAGGACAATCGGTTTGTCGAAACGGTAGCTCGCAATGAAGAGGTTCATTCCGACCGGCGGCGTGCAGTAGCCGATTTGCATGTTGGCGAGGAAGATCATCCCGAGATGGATCGGGTCGATGCCATAGCCCGCGGCGATGGGTAGGATCAACGGCACCACGATCACCAGCGCCGAAAAAATATCGAGCATCATCCCGAGCACGAGAAGGAAGAGATTGAGCAGAATCAGAAAGCTCAGTCTGGACGAAATATGAGCGGTGACCCAATCGAAGAGCCGCATGGGCACCTGCTGGTCGATCATGTAATTCGTCGACGCAAGGGAGACGCCCAGGATGATCAGGATGCCGCCGACTAGAATCATGGAATCCCGCATCACGATCGGTACCTGCCGAAGTGGGATATCCCGGTAGATGAGAACCTCGACGATGAATACATAGACGACGGTCACGGCCGCCGCCTCGGAGACCGCGAAGAACCCGCTGTAAACACCCCCGAGGACGATGATCGGGAGCGGGATCTCCCAGATCGACTCGCGCAGCGCCGCCGCGACCTCGCGGCGGTCAAATGCCTGTCGTGCCACGCGGGCGCGCACGAATCCTCCTTCGCGCATGCAGTAGATCGATAGCAGCAGAAGCATCAGCAATCCGGGCAGGATGCCGGCAACAAAGAGGTCGTCCACCGACTGTTGGGCAATGATGCCATAGAGGATCAAGGGCAGCGACGGTGCGAAAAGCAACCCGAGGCTGCCGGAGGTGGTGATGAGCCCGAGATTGAACCGGTCGCGGTAGCCCGCCGTGGCGAGCGCAGGGTAGAGCAAGGCCCCCATGGCGATGATGGTCACCCCCGACGCACCGGTGAAGGCGGTAAACAACGAGCATACGAAGAGGGCCACGACCGCGAGACCGCCCGGCATCCACCCGAGAAGAACATTGGTGACCCTGACCAAACGCCGCGGGGCCTGGCTTTCTCCGAGCAGGTAGCCGGCAAAGGTGAACAATGGGATGGCGATCAGGACCGGGATTTCGGAAACCCGGAAAATCTCCATCGGCACAACCATGAGGTCGATGTCCGAGCCCGCAAAGCCGATCAGAGCGCCGGCCGCAATGACCGCGAATAGCGGTGCACCGAGGACGGCGAGCAGAATGAGCACGATCCCGAGGAGGATCATGGCGCCTCATCCCCGATCACACCGATCTTCAAATGCCGGATCGCGAACAGAGCGTAGCGAAGAGCGATGACTCCAAAAGCGACCGGCAGGATCGCCTCGCAGATCCACACCGGAACGGACGCGATGACCGTCACCCCGGCGGCGCGATCATCGAGCACGAGACGGAGGGCGCTCCATGCCACCACCGCCGATACAGCCGCCGTGAAAAGGTCCGTGACGACTCGAATCCACGCCTTCCAACGTGTCGGAAGAAACCTTGACACGGCGTCGATCGAGATCTGCTTGTCACTCCGTGTCGCCACCATCGCACCGATCATCCCGACCCACAGCACGCCGACCCGGAGCACCGGTCCCGCCCATAAGATGGCGCCGCCGAAAAAGTTTCGAAGGATGATTTGGGTAGCCGCGAGAACAACCATGAACGCCAGTATCAGCACGAGGAGTGCATCCTCGGCGACCGCCGTCACCCGGAGGAGACGGCTCAGGACGGACGGTTCGTTCCGCTCCATCCTCAATCGCCGGTCGTGTCGGCCGACTGCTGAGCCCGGTAGGCCTTGACGAGCTCTTCGACCATCGCCAAATTCGTCGAATCGTAGTCCCGTTGCGCGACCAATGTTTCGGTCGCAGCGGCGGCGATATTCTCCCATTTTGCCCGGGTCGCCTCGGTCGGGTCGACAAACTCCACTCCCTGCTTGGCGAGCGCCTCTCGCGCCTCCTCGTTGTCGTCACGGCTCGTCTCATCCAACGCCTGATTCGCCCGGCTCATCACTTCGCGGACGATCTCCCGATCCCCGGCGCTCATTCGATTGAATGCCTTGGCGCTGACGACTGTTGTTCCGCAAATATATGTGATCGGAAGATCGGTCAGGTACTTGGCCTTGGTGAACCACTGCAACGCAATCGCGCCAACCGGTGGCGCCGCGACAGTGTCGATGAGCCCCGTCTGCAGACCCGTGAGGACATCCGAGATCGGGAGCGGTACCGGCGACAACCCGGCCGCCTCGACGATGGCGAGGGAGACCGGGTCGCCCTGGGGTATCCAGGCCTTGCGGCCCTTGAGATCGTCAAAGGTCCGCGTGGGCTTGGCAGACAGCAGGTACGTAAAGCCGGTCTCCGAGAAGCCGAACGCCACGTAACCCTTTGTCTCGAGCCCGTCAATCAAGATCTGATCCATCCGATCGCGCACGTAATCTACCTCTCCGTACGAGCCGAAGAGCAACGGGAGGTTGTAGATTTCAAAATCAGGATCGATGTCCGCCAGACTCCCAACGAGCACCACACCGCCGTGAAGCTGACCGATGCGGATCTTGCGAAGCACCGCCGAATCGTCACCCATTGTCCCGCCGGGATAGAAACGAAAGCTGACTCGGCCATCAGTTCGTTCCGTGACCTCGTCGGCGGCTTTTTGAAACTCCTTCATCCACAGGGTACCGTCCGGCGCCATTGTGGCGATTTTCAGCCGCAGACCCTGCGCGCCCGCCGCCGGCGCGATCAGCAAGACCACGAGAAGAATCACTCGTCTCAGGTTCAACATGCATCAATCTCCAAAGTAATCTTCCGATGTCTCGAGCAACGCCACCGCTTCACCTTGGGCGATGGTGTTGACGAGCGTCAGGCCGGGAGCTACGGGATCGGCGTCAATAACCTCGCGGCACAGCTGATCGTGCAGCTCCCGATCGAAGACCATGCGGGCGTAGGTCTGGGCGAGCAGCACCTTGGCCATCAGATTCCGCCCGCCGGAAAGCTCGATCGCGCGCTCGAAGTCGGCCCTGCCCTCCTCGGGATGGCCACCCATGGCCTCCGGGAGCAGGGTGGCGAGGATCCCCAGGTAAAGAAACGCCGCGCCGTCTTCGTAGGTCTCGTCGAGAGTCACCACCCGCTGCATCATGGCGTCCACACGCGCCTTGTCGGCGATGGCCCCCCAGTCGTCCGTGTTCTGCTGGATCCAGGTCGCCCATGCGGCGCCGCTCCCGAATAGCGCCGGCACCCGCTTGATCCCCATGTCGTTGACCACCCGCTCGAAGTCGTCGTATGGCGCCGACCAGCTGCCGCAGGCCCGTTTGTCGGTCCGGCACAATGCCCGCCAGCCGAAATCCCTCCCCTTTTCGGCGAGTTTCGCAGCCCGCAAGGGGTCATCCACGAAGGCGCCGGCGTAGCTCGAGTAGAGACTCGCTCCGGCCAACAACAACTCGACGTTCTTGGGATTGTCTGCAATCAGACCGTCGATCAGGAGCAGGTAGGCCGGCGCACCCTGGCGCACCGTCTCCGGGTCGTTCTGATCGAGCACCGCTGTCGTCAGGCTGTCGGCGAGGTCGCCGGTGACCGAAGAGACGATCGACGAGCAGCCGGCAGAAAACAGCAACGCCGCCAATACGAACGCCAGAAAACCTTGTGGCAGCTTGTATGTCATGGATGCTCACTCACTTCAGATCTCTCCCACGGACAGCGCTATCGGAATCAGCGGATTATAGAGTACCCGCAGGTTAATCAGTACTTCCGAACCCCCCGCGAAGAGGTCCTCTTCCACCCAGCATCGCAGCCCGGGTCGTCGATGGAGAGGCAGAAGCCGACACGTTCGTGATAACCGCGTTCCCCTCCCGATCTCGGACCATGCGCACCGGCCGTGCGCGATAGGTCCCGGCCAGCCGGAACGGCTTCCCGGTGTAGAGGGTCAGTATTCTGGAGACGTAGTTTCGGGTCTCGTTGTATGGCGGGATGCCCCGGTAGCGGGCAACCGCCCCTTCGCCGGCATTGTAGGCCGCGAGCGCGAGCTGGAGGTTGCCGGCATAGCGATCCACCAGCCGTGAGAACTCCTTGACCCCGGCGCGCACGTTTTCTTCAGGATTGAACGGGTCCTCGACGTCGAGACGATTAGCCGTGTCGGGCATCAGCTGCATCAATCCCATGGCGCCTCTCCGACTGATCGCCCCCGGGTCATAGCTCGACTCGACCCGCACCAGAGCATCGACGAGCTTGGGATCCACGCCGTGTTCGAGGCTGACCCGGTTGACGAGCTGTCGCAGCTCGCTGCGATCGGGCGGTAAGGCGCCTCCCTCGACGGCGTCAGCCGCACCTTTGGCCGCGGCCGGGGCCGCTGGCAGCAGGGCGAGGAGACCCACACACATCATGGACCGAACTCTCACGCTACTATTATGACAGAGGAGTTGACAGGGGTGACCATAAACCCAAAATCCGAGTTCCTGCAACCGTTTGTCGGCCTGATGCGAACGAATGGGCTGTCTGACCCGGCCATTGCCTCATTCACCATGCACCTCCAGCGTCTTCGTGGCGGCGACCACGGGACCATCGCCGAGAATGAGATCAGCCCCGTATCGGATTTGCCGGATGCCGAGGACCTCGAGGCATACCGGAAAAGCGGCACGGCCCAACTCGACACGGTTGTGGTGATCAAGCTCAACGGCGGTCTCGGAACCTCGATGGGCCTCGATCGAGCAAAATCGATTCTCCCGGTGCGCGGTCGGCTGAGCTTTCTCGATCTCATCGCCCGCCAGATGCTCGCCATGCGAGAAGAATTCGGGGCCCGGATCCCTCTCGTCTTGATGGACAGCTTTCGTACCGCGGCCGACTCAAAAGAAGTTCTCGTCCACTACCCCGATCTCCAGAGCGAAGACCTCGAGTCCAGCTTTCTGCAGAACAAGGTACCGAAGATCCTCTGCCACGAAATGCGTCCGGCGGCATGCCCGGATTATCCGGAGCTCGAGTGGTGCCCGCCCGGTCATGGTGATCTCTACACCGCCATTGCGGCCTCCGGCCTCCTCGATCGGTTGCTTGCGGCCGGCATCGAGTATGCCTTCGTCTCCAACGCCGACAATCTCGGCGCGGTGCTCGACCCATCGATCCTCGGTTTTATGATTGCCGGAAGAGTCGATTTTCTTCTCGAGGCGGCCGACCGGACAGCGGCCGATCGCAAGGGCGGACACCTCTGCCGTCTTCGCACCCAGCAGCTCGCCCTGCGTGAGTCGGCGCAGTGCCCACCCGATGCCGAGACAGCCTTTCAGGACGTGAGCCGCTACCGCTACTTCAATACCAACAACGTGTGGCTGCACCTCCCCGCGCTGGCGGAGCTGCTCACCGCACACAATGGATTTTTGCCCCTGCCCACCATCGTCAACCGCAAGACTCTCGATCCACGCGACCCCTCGTCGCCGCCGGTCTTTCAGCTCGAAACCGCCATGGGAACAGCTATTTCACTGTTTCCGCAAGCTGCCGCGATCCGGGTGTCCCGGCGCCGGTTCTCGCCGGTCAAGAACACCAACGACCTCCTCGCCATCCGCTCGGACGCCTACAAGCTCACCGAAGACTCGCGCGTGGTACTGCATCCCGACCGTGCCACACCGCCGGTTATTCGGCTGGACGAACGGTTCTACAAGCTGATCGACGAGTTCGACCGCCGCTTCCCCGCCGGCCCGCCGTCACTCCGCCGTTGCTCGAGCCTCGTGGTCGAAGGCAATATCTCGTTCGGCGCCGGAGTGGTGGTCGAGGGGGACGCCGTCATTCGCAGCGATGAAGGCGGAAAGGCGATTCCCGGCGGCGCCCTGGTCCGAGGAAAGGTCCGTCTGTGACGCCGGTGTAGAATCACGGACGGCTCGCGAATATCCGGCTGAGAGGAGAGCATCATATGAGTGAAGCGGCACCGACCGAAGAGACCAAGACCGTCGGCCAGATCGTATCGGAAGCCTTCAACGAGCTCGGCACCACGCTGGTGGCCTTCGTCAAAGCGCCCAAGGCCCTGTGGGGCGTCAACATCCCGTACGTCATCGAGGGGCTCGTCTACTTCGGAATCCTGACGATTCTCGGCAAGTACTGCTCTGAAAACGTGGGTCTGACCGATCTCCAGGCGGGTTGGGTGTACTCGGTATTCACCGCAGGGATCACCTTTGCGATGCTCTTTTTGGGCGGTGTCAGCGACAAGATCGGCGTCCCCAGGGCTCTCGCCCTCGCCTTTGGGATGTTTGTCATCGGTCGGGGGTTGATTGCCCTGTCCGGGACCATCCCGCTCGGGCATGGGTTGGGCTCGCCGATGTTCTTCACGTTGATCGTCGGGCTGTTGATCACCTTGATCGCGTATGGGTTGTACCAGCCGGCGGCCTATGCCGGAGTCAAGAGGTACACGGGGCCCAAGACGGCCGCCATGGGTTATGCGGTCGTCTACGGTCTCATGAATCTTGGCGCGTTCTTCTCAGGCTTCGTGTCGCCAGCCATACGCCACCGCTTCGTGGACACCTTTCCCCCCAACGGCTTGAATGCAGTCTTCTGGACCTACACCGCGCTCTGCGTCGTTGCGCTGCTCGTGACCCTGGTGATCCTCACTCGAGCCACCGACACCGCAGCCGTGGAGCGGGTGGAGAGGGAGGCACGGGAGCTTGCGGCCGAAAGCGGCGCCGAGAAAAGTACCGATCAGGCGTCGGAGGAAGTCACCAAGGTCAGGCCGCAGGGGAGCAACCTCCGGTTTATCGTGCTGGCCTCTCTCGCGGCCATCTCGATCGGCGCGGCGGCGGCCGCCGCCACCGGTCATCTCGGCATCGCACCGGCCGCCGTCTACGCCGTCGCTGCTGCCCTAGTCGCGTTCGCGGTGTACGAGTTCCTGAGGGTCCGCCCGGACCACCCGTTCCGGGATGCCCGCTTCACATTCTTCATCTTCATCCTGATCCCGGTCCAGACTCTGTTCGCCCACAACTGGCTGACCCTCCCCTACTACCTCGACCGCGCGTTCCGCGGCTCCGTGGTCAGCAACTACTTCGAGTTCTTCTCGAATATCAACCCGATCCTGATCTTCGTCCTGGCGCCGTTGGTGGCCGGCCTGACCGCTCGCGCCAACGTGTACACGATGATGATCATGGGCACGCTCGTGATGGCGCTCCCCACCTTCCTCCTCGTCATCGGGCCGCACCTGATCCCCTTCCTTGCGTACATCCTGCTGATGTCGATCGGCGAAGCCATGTGGCAGCCGCGGTTTCTGCAGTGGATCGCCGAGGTCGCGCCGCCGGGCAAGACCGGCCTCTACATGGGTATCGGGCAGTTCCCGTGGTTCCTGACCAAGTTCGTCACCGGGCTCTACTCAGGCTACTTCGTGGCCAAGTACATTCCGAATCCCGACACCGGCCTGCCGACCAACACCGAGGTGATGTGGCTGATCTACGCTCTGGTCGCGATGATTACGCCGGTGGCGCTCATTCTCGCTCGCCGGTGGATGATGGCGGGGATGAAGCAAAAGCATGAGGGTTGACACTGCCGGCGTCGATTGCTAGATTGACGCTCCCCACCGGGGGGCTGAGCGGGAGTAACTCAGCGGTAGAGTGCAACCTTGCCAAGGTTGACGTCGCGGGTTCAATTCCCGTCTCCCGCTCCAATACATCTGAAAATCCGCCCG
>Ga0209013_10000307_pt1 | contig 42721 bp, 43 predicted proteins | sample Cruoilmetagenom2_FD_187291 | JGI IMG/M metagenome (GOLD analysis project Ga0209013, IMG submission 187291) | Oil polluted marine microbial communities from Coal Oil Point, Santa Barbara, California, USA - Sample 2 (SPAdes) (version 2) | ecosystem: Environmental > Aquatic > Marine > Oil seeps ...
TTATGGTAATTCCTCGTTCGCGCTCTAAATCCATATTATCCAGTAACTGATCCTGCATCTCGCGATCCGTTATGGTACCTGTATACTCCAAAAGCCTATCGGCCAAGGTGCTTTTCCCGTGGTCAATATGCGCTATTATGCAAAAATTACGAATATTCTTCATACTTCTTTTTTCCCGGTCTCTTTATTCGCGCAAAGATAACCAATTAGTTTGGTGTGCAAAATGTAATTTTGAATGTCTGATCTAATAAAAAACCGTCTATTTAGTTCACCCAATCGGCAACGAATAAATTTGTGTCGTGGGTACCGTTATTGTTTCTATTGGAAGAAAATATTAATTTTTTACCATCAGGAGAGAACATTGGAAAAGCATCAAATATTCCATCATAAGTTACTTGTTCCAATCCGGTTCCATCTATATTTATTAGAAACAAATTAAAGCTGTCATGATTTTTTTTATGATGATTTGTAGAGAATATTATCTTTTCGCCATTTGGTAGAAAAAATGGCGCCCAGTTAGCTGAGCCTAAATTCGTGATTTTCTGTAAATCAGATCCATCAATATTACAAACATACAATTCCATATTTGTAGGCATAACCAAGCCCTCTGCTAAAAGATCTTTATATTCTTTAATTTCTATCTCTGTTTTCGGCCTGGAGGATCTAAAAATTAATTTAGTGCCGTCAGGTGAGAAAAAGGCACCGCCATCATAACCCAAATCATGTGTAATCTGTTTTACATCCGAGCCATCGATATTCATAGTAAATAGTTCCAGGTCTCCCGTCCTTGTCGATGTAAATACAATCTTATCTCCATTAGGTGAAACTGTCGGTTCGGCATCATAACCCGGCTCATTTGTTAATTGTTGTAATTGATTACCATTTATGTCTGCAACAAAAATATCAAAGGTTTCATATACAGGCCATACATATTTCCCACCATGATCTTCCTTTTTAGGAACTGTAGGACAAGCATCTCCTCCGAGATGAGTGGAAGAATAGATTATTGTGCTATCACCTGGCAAAAAATAACTACAAGTAGTTCTACCTCTACCGGTACTAACCAATTGAGGTCTTTCACCTTTACTCAGATCATCTCCCACATTCATTGTGAAAATTTGATCACATTCTAATCCCCATTCTTTTGTATTTGCTTGAAAAGTAATTTTTTTGTTGTCAAAACTCCAATATGCTTCGGCATTATCACCACCAAAAGTAAGTTGTTTAACATTCTTTAAATGTTTTTCCTGTGGATAGTGAATTTCATTCACAATCTTCGTCGCCCCAGAGGTTCCGTCGGAATTTCCATGTCTTTTCCCTTCTTTATCCCCACTGGAAACTTTACAACTTAAAACACTAAGAACTAATATAAGTAAGCCAAATTTAATTTTCATTCTGAATTTATTTTTATTTGCGCACAAATGTAAGTTTTTTAAGTTATCTATAGTGTCGCTCAGAACAAAAAAATGATCGATAAAAGGCAGATTTTCATTATAACCGGGCTTTGTAATTTCTTGTTTGGAAAGATTTGAATACTTTTGCAAAATCATGGTAAAAATAGATGATATAAAATTAGGGGATTTTCCGCTTTTGCTTGCACCAATGGAAGATGTCAGTGACCCCCCATTTAGAGCACTTTGTAAGGAGCAAGGGGCTGATGTGGTTTATACAGAGTTTATTTCATCTGAGGGGCTGATCAGAGATGCTGCTAAGAGTATTCAAAAACTGGATATTTACGAAAAAGAACGCCCTGTAGGCATTCAAATCTTTGGTGCAAATTTAGATTCCATGATCAAAACAGTAGAAATTGTTGAAAGATCAAAACCCGATTTTATTGATATCAATTTTGGTTGCCCCGTTAAAAAAGTGGTAAGTAAGGGTGCAGGCGCCGGTATATTAAAAGATATACCACTTATGGTGAAGTTAACCGAAGCAATGGTAAAACATACGAATCTGCCAATAACGGTAAAAACAAGGTTAGGCTGGGATAATGATTCTATCCATATCTTAGAGGTGGCAGAACGATTACAGGATGTTGGAACGAAGGCCATCGCTATTCATGGAAGAACGAGAGCGCAAATGTATAAAGGGGAAGCAGATTGGGAACCCATTGCAGATGTAAAAAATAATCCTAGAATGCATATTCCTGTTTTCGCAAATGGTGATATTGACAGCCCAGAAAAAACAAAACAGATAAGAGATCAATATGGGCTGGATGGTGCTATGATAGGCAGAGCGAGCATAGGTAATCCTTGGTTTTTTAAACAAGTAAAGCATTATTTTAAAACTGGCGATCATCTTATACCTCCAACAATTGCTGAACGTGTTGCAACGGCAAAAAGGCATTTAGAAATGGCAATTGACTGGAATGGAGAACATGCTGGTTTGTATGAGACCCGCCGACATTATACCAACTATTTTAAAGGAATTCCACATTTTAAGGACTATCGCTTAAGAATGGTAACTTCTGATAGTAAAGAAGAAGTTTTTCAAGTTTTTGAAGAAGTTTTAAAAAAATTCTCTTAAAACTTATTTTTGTTATTTTGTTTGTAACCAACAAGTTAACAATTTGTTATAAACTTCATAATACGATTTTTGACCGAATTATCATAAAAATCATTTCTTTCAGGAAAAGAAGAATTCTTAAAACAGAATTTTACATTGGTTTTAGTACATACTGGTGAGTAGATAGAATAAAATTAAATATTTTTATGTCAAATTAAAACCTTCTTTCCTGTTCTGGCAGCTTCATAAATTGATTCTAACACCTTCATATCCCTAAATCCTTCCTCTCCGGCAATATGATCTGGGAGTTCTTTGTTCTCTAATATCAATTTTGCTATCCCATCCAACTGAGCAGTTTGTTGATTGATCGTTGGGAAATTAAACTCTCCATTGCTTGATCTTCCAATAAAAGGACCATAGCTCACCGCTGGACTAAGCTCAAAAAAGCCCTTCTCGGCCGAAGCAAATAATCTATCAATATTACTATTGTAGGAGCTTGTTGAAGTACATACAGCACCACTTGGAAAGTTCAACTGCCATGTTATAGATTCCTCTACTTCTGAAAATAAGGCAGGGTTTGTAACTGGTCCAAACTGAGCGGTAACAGAAATTGGTTCTTCACCCAAAATATATCGACCTGCCTGTACACAGTAAACTCCAAGATTCATAAGAGGTCCACCTCCTGCCATGGCTTTCTTTAAATGCCAGTCAGATGGGCTTATCCCATCTAAACTGTAACCAAGAGACACCTCAATTAATAGTACCTGTCCAAAAACTTTCTCTTGCCCTAGCCTTTTAATTTCCAGATGATGAGGCTCGTAATGCAAGCGATAACCAAGAGCCAGTTGCACCTTGGCTTTTTTACAGGCATCTATCATTTCCTGACAATCTTTTTCTGTTAATGCCATTGGCTTTTCTACAATAACATGCTTACCTGCTTCTGCTGCTCTAATAGTGAACTCTTTGTGCATTGAATTTGGTAATACCACATAAACCAGGTCAATATCCTTGTTCTTAACTATACTGTCGAAATTCTGATAATTATAAACATTCCCTTCAGGTATATTATGTTCTGCTTTCCACTTCTCTTCTTTTGCCGGTGTTCCAGTTATTATACCGGCTAGTCTACAATACTGTGAAGTTCTAAATCCGCGTGCCAGAATATTCGCATAGCGACCTAGACCACATAGTGCAATGTTTAACTTTTTTCCTTCATAGGATACCTTGTTTTCTTCGAGTAGGTTAGCGAACGAGGAAAGTGTTGGAACTACAGTTGCAATACCTACTCCCATTCCAACATTGCCTACGAATGAACGTCTTGAAATTTTTTTCATAATCTCTTAAATTCGGATAAATTATAAATTTGACCAGCTTATAAATTCAAATTATAAGCCATGTCTTTAATATAAGTATTTTAGTAATAGGTTAGATGTAACAATTTATAAAATATGATAAAAAATAAAATACGTCATTGCAAAATTAAATCCCGAGTGACATAAAATAGCGCCATAAATGGAATCTGATTTTGATTTACATATGAAGAATAATTTACTGACTAAAAACATTAAAATCATCCATAACAAAGCTGGAATATATAGAATCTCCCAATTTCCAACTATATAAATAATTCCGAAATGAGCTAAATGAACTATAGCAAATGCCAAACTATCTATATTGGATGCAGTTGTTTCTCCAAAACGGTGTACAAAGCTTTGATGAATTAGCCCTCTATAAAGTAGTTCTTCCCCTATAGGACTAAACGTCATGCCAACTACAGCCAAAATAAGAAAATACGTAATTTTAGTTCTTCCTTGAAGTTCTTCTATGGGAACCGTATAAGAATTTGATATATATTCAAACCAATTGCTTATTGAAGAGCCATATAAGCTTTGACCTATTAAATATACAATTGTACAAGCCACCATTCCCATTAGAAATGAGTAAAATAACCAAGTGTAATTTCCAGGCTTTTTAATACCTATCAATTTTTTTCCCTGTTTATTCAGTAAGATAAATGGTGTAAGCCACATCACCAGAAAAATAATAGATGTAAAGTTATAATTCCCGGTTTTATTTGCTTCTAGAACAATAAAGAATCTTGAAACCCCAAATACTAAAATTAGAGCAACTCCAAATTGCCAACTGAATTTTAAATACCTATTTATGCTATATCTAAAATCATTCATTTTTTTATCTAACGTACGAAATTGCTATAAGACTCCTTTTTCGTTAGGTCATTACTCGATATTCGGCAGACATTTTTAAGGCAACGGTATCATCAAATTTAGTAGTGTTTTTAACTTTGACAAGCCCATCAACTTGAGAAACATTTAGCAGCAGCTGTAAAATTTCATTTATTCCCGGATCGATCATAGCCATAAACTTCACATTAGTACATTTTTGCATAAACAATTTAGAGCCGGTAATTTCTTCGGTAATTTCCTTGATAATTTGTATCATACATACACCGGGCATCACTGGATTATCCGGAAAGTGTCCTTTAAAAATAGGATGTGAGCTATTCACTTTTATCAGAATGTCAAAGGAGCTATTATCATCACTCGTTTCTCTGGATGTTATTTCGTAAAAATTTTCTAATACCATATTAAAAATCGAATTTATAGGATAATCCTAATTGAAAGGTTTGATTTAAATGAATATCCTCAGTATCCCCGTCAAACCACCACTCATACATATCAACAAATCCCTGTTTGTATCTTGCTTCAACACTCAGATTTGGAATAATATTAAAACCAAACCCTCCAACAATACCGGTATCAACATAACGTAGCAGGTCCTCCGGATTATCAAGGTAATAATTTTCATTATCCTGATACCTATCATACCAACCCTCATATATTTTTATGTCAAAAAATGGACCTATAATAAAATGAAACCTCTCGCTAATATATAATTTATTAATTATTGTTATGCCATTTATAAACAACTTAATCTGATTATCATAATCTTCTATTTGATAGTACAAATTCACATTTTGGCTAGTGAAATTTAATTCCGGTTGTAACGTATATTTATCTGTAAATATAATAGCAGGGTACGCACCGAAATAAAAACTATTTACATATCGGCCATCTGTATTCGAAATATTGGCTGTATTCCATCCAGCTCTTATACCAAATCTCACCTTTGTCTGTGTATGAGCAGCAGTAATAATGGTTAGGGTTAATATAGTTAAGAAGGCTCGTTTCATTTGTCTAATTTCTTAAAATATATGATTTCTATTCATCTATCTTCAGATATATAAAATTAATCAATTTAATATTATTCAATCCTTTTTACCTATATAATCTAACTCCATTGCGGCATTAAATTTTTTATGGCTTAATGAGATTGACCTTGCGACACCTCTTTCAATTCCTGAAAAAGTAATTGTAAGTTTTTCTTTATTCTTTGAAGCACTTATGATTTTATTTAAATCATTCGACCTTTTTAAAAACACATAATAATTTTGGTATTTATCCCTGTTTGACTGAAAAATATCCTCTTCCTTGCCAGAGAATTGATTATTGATAGTATTATTTTGATGCAGTAATGTTTGAAAATCGTGTTGTAGCATTTTTAAGATAAATTTTTTATTCAATTTATCCAGAATAAAGTTCACTTCAAAGTTATTATCTATAAGTTCCAGGTCAAACAATTTATTTCCAAACTCCGTAGTAAATACTACCCTGTGATGATCTTTTCCAATTTTTTTTATTATCAAAATACCACCGAAATGATATTTTAGTATCTGAAGCTTGGTCTTATAAATATAATCCTTTTCCAAGTTTGAAAAATAGTTATTAATAATATATTCTTTATTGGGCGCATGCTCCAATAATCCCTTCGTAGTAGATAAACTACAAGAAGTTAATAATAATATAAAGAAGATACTAATTAGTAAAAACCTCATCTGCAACAGATTGATTAGTTTGTTGGTTCAAGAACTTAAGCAAGGTAAAATCATTAGAAGATTCAATCATTTTTACCTGAATAACATTTAAGCTCTCCTTGTCAAATGTCAAAACAAACTCGCTAATAAGTTTTTTTAATGCCTTATCAAGGCTTTTGAAATGTACTATATACGTCTCTGAATTTTCGTAGGACGAAATATCAAATTTTTCTTTATCAAACATATCTCCGCGTACACTTTTTATGATGAGATTGTTCAACGATTTAAAGGTTTTATTCCCGTCAAGATTCACCTTGCTTTTAACACCATCATCATTTATATAGAGCTTGTTATTTTTAAAAATGGCACTATAAACAAAAGGTTCTTTATACTCCCACCTAATGGACGAAGGAGATTTATAGGTCAACTTTCCCGTAGATATGATGTCATTAGATAGAAAATCCAAATGTTTATATTGTTCAAAATCACTTATAATAGACGAGGTATTCCTTGATTTTTCAACAACTCTGTTTCTTAATTCTGTTGAAGCTAAAACAGACATCTCTACTTCTTGCGCCATTGCAAAAAACGAGACCATCAGGATAAACAAGGTAAATAGGCTATTTCTATTAGGCATATGCTTTTAGATTAAACAACCGTTCTAAGGTAACAGATTTTAAATTTTTATTCTGTAAAAATTGTAATAATTTTTCCAATACTTCTATACTTAATTGACTGGAATCGTGTAATAATATTACATCTCCCTTTTTAATTTTAGTTGATATTTTTCTGTATACTTTTTCCGGATCTCTAGCAATTGTATCATAAGATCTAACACGCCATCCAAAAGTTTTTAACTTTAATTTTTTGATGGCCCTAGAAATATTAGGATTGCTTACTCCAAATGGCGGACGAAAAAATTGTAATTTCAAATTAGTAATTCTTTTGAAAACCGCTTGACCTAACTCAATGTCAACAAGAACTTTTTTGAAGGACAGAAAACCAAAATTATTTATATGACTATATGAATGGTTTCCAATAATATGACCTTCAGATAGAATTTTTTTTACAAGTTCCGGATGTTTTTCTGCGTTCCTGCCTATTAAAAAAAAGGTAGCTTTTGCGTTATATTTCTTTAAAAGTTCAAGTGTCTTTGGAGTAAATTCCGGATGAGGCCCATCATCAAATGTAATTGCAATTAACTCTCCATTCACTTTGGCATTTTTATGAAGCGCGTGCATGAAAAAATTCCATCGAATATGTAGGGAGCCAATTGAAATCAATATCAACCAGACCATAGTGAGCCTAAAAAGCCACCAAAAAGAAATATCCATAGTTATTCTCAATAGTATAAAAACTATTAAAAATAAAATAGCGATAATATTTACATTTTTAAAGTTTAGCATTTGCTCAGTATAGTAAAACTATGATACTCTCCCCTATACTGATTGTAAAGTAAAATATTTCTAATTGTAGAATTTTCCCGCTCATTTAATTTTAGAATCTCAGGCACTCTTTGATTCTTTAAAATTTGACAAGCTGCCCAAAAACCAAATGCTGAGGCCGTATTATATTCACCCGAAAGGTGTTTATAATAGAGTTGTTGGGTATTCTTCAAAATGGAATCCTGCAGATCAGTATAATAGGAATCGTATTCTACATCACCATTTCTACCAAGTAAAACTACATCAATATCATCTATTTCAAGGTCGTTATAATCCAGAAATTGAATTAATCTATTGGTAACGTCCTTTTTATCAAGACTGTTATAGATCCGAACATCAATTAATTCAGCATAGGTATTTTTAGTTTTCCGAGAGTCGATCACAAAAAATTGTGCACCTTCCGCAAAAACAGCTCCTTTAGAATTAGAATTCAAAATTCCATTATTTAGGGTGTCTTTAATTTTTACATGACCAATTAATTTGTATAAATCGACCGTATAATCACTAATTTCATCCACACCTCCGGTTAGGATATTATGCACATTATCTTCTAGCATTAATAAACCATCAATTAATGATGACTCGAAGGACGTAGCACTATGCGAGTAAGTAACATTATAAGATTTACAAGCCAATCCCAATGCAATTTGGCCTCCAACGGTATTATGAGTAGACTGTATAAACGAAGTTGGAGTTAAAAATTGTTCATTATTATCAATCATCTTTTTCAAGAAATTTTTTGAATCAATCAGACAACCCATACCGGTACCTGTTATTATTGCTTCGGGAATTTCTATGTTGGCTTCTTTTAATGCAACAGAAGACGCTACAACACCCATTCTGACTCCGGTAGACATTCTTCTTATCAAGGCTGGTTTTATATATTCTTTATAGTTTGGTTTATGGACAAGAACTACGTCGGATTCTAATTCAGAAAACCCATCAAAGAAATTCGAATTATCTGAAGAATCTTGAGCAGATACGTTTCCTATTCCATTAATATAACAACGCTTCATATCAAGATTTTGAAAATATTAGTGTGGAACAATTACCTCCAAACCCAAATGAGTTTGATAAAACATGATTCAAATCTTTTTCTACCACCTCAACATTTGGAACAACATTGGAACCTGTGATTGGAGTTTCAAAATTTAAGTTTGGGAAGATCCTACTATGTTGTAAGGCAAGGACCGAAAATACTGCTTCAATAGCAGCTGCAGCTGCTAAAGTATGCCCCGTAAAAGCCTTTGTTGAACTCACTGCTGGTATAGATTTTCCAAAGATCCTTTCCAAAGCTTTACTTTCTGAACTGTCATTATTAGCCGTAGCCGTCCCATGTGCATTTACATAATCTATTGCACCCGCCGATAAATTTGCAACTTCTAAAGCTTTTTTCATGGCCAAAGTAGCTCCCTCTCCATTGTCAGAGGACGCCGTTTGATGAAAAGCATCATTGGCATTGGCATATCCCGAAACATAGGCAATTACATGCTTTTTCTCTTTTCTAACAATTTCTTCTGATTCTAAGACCAGGTAAGCGGCTGCCTCTCCTAAATTCAAACCATTTCTATTTTCATCAAATGGTTTGCAATCTGTATCTGAGAGTATCATTAAACTATTGAATCCATTTATGGTGAATTTGGATAAACAGTCTGCACCACCAACAATTACACGATCCAATTTTCCTGATCTTATCATTCGTACACCCAACATAATGGCGTTAGCTGAGGAAGAACATGCAGTACTAATGGTAGTAACAAAATTGGTGATCCCTAGGCTATTAGCAACTTTTGTCGTAGAATCCGCACAGGCTCTACTTTCGATATATTTTCTGTTTTCGGTTTTATGAAAATGAGTAAAATTATATTTCTCAGTTTTATCCATCCCGCCAACACTAGTGGCGGAGATAAAGCCAGTTCCAAAATCATTAATGTTTTTAATACCCGCATTTTTAACCGCTTGTCTGGCCGCTATTTCTGACAACATTGCGGTTCTTGAATAATTATTTGTTTCTGGTAAATCCAATATTTTAATCAATTCAATATTGGTAGCTTTTATTTCTCCTACTTTAATTTGATCTTTATGGATAGTATCAATATGTTCAATTCTGGAAATTCCTGGTTTTTTTAGAATTAATGATCTATAAGTTTCTTCAACTGTATTTCCAATCGAAGAAATTATTCCCATTCCAGTAATGGCGACCCCTTTGTTCATGTTTATTTTGTTCGATGTTCAGCAATATATTTTGCCATAGTTTCAACCGATTCGAATATAATTTTGCCCTGCTTTGGATCTGATAGTTTAATCCCATAATCCTTATCCAGCATTACAATGAGCTCCAGCACATCTATTGAATCCAATCCCAGACCGTCTCCAAATAAGGAATCATCATCTCCTATATCAGAAATTTCAATATCCTCTAAATTTAAGTTTTCTATTAGTTTTTCTTTCAATTCTAATTTTAAATTCTCCATTTTAATTTTTATATAAACTGATTAAATTTTTTTCTGTATGCTCAATCTCCCCTTTTTCCGATACTAAGTATAGAAAGGCTTCATAGTCTCCACCGTCCACATTAATCCATCCCCCAATCACGGCCTTCGATTTCTCATTAAAAATCAAACTGCTTTCATAAATTTGATGAAAGTGAGCATTATAATTTTCAAAAATGAAAAAAGCGTTTTCGCTTTGTAATTCATTTTTAATACTTATCTCACCCATAGTAATATTCGGCAAAGTATAAACAAATACCGCTGGACTAGGGTAATAATTATCCTCATCATTGATGGCTTCCTGATGCTTTCTGTCCGTATCTAAACTAGATGCGCTATTAGAAAAAACCAATGCCACATTTCTTTCTTCCTTAAGAATATCTGAATCATTTAGAATAATCTCGGCAGATAAAAATGCAAGTTTGCACAAATTATCCATTTTAAAAAATTTTGAATATTTTATTTCCAATTTTTTATACCCCAGTTTTAAAAACGATTTCAGGTCCAAAATATCGTCGCTAAAAATAATCCTGCCGTTCAGATCGATCTTGCTATTACTTATTTTACAATAGCTTTGTATGTATAGTTTTTTATTCAAGAATTTATTTCTTTTTACATACTAAGATCGTATGATACTCCCCAATTTTTAATTCTTTTTCAACTCTAAGCCCTGCTTCATCCACTAATTCTATCATTTCATTGGCAAGATACATTTTACTGTTTCCATTTGCCAAGACAGTAAAATACAAAGATGTTGCGTTAAGACTAAACTTAGCATTTTTAAACTTCTGTCTATCCGTAAAAGTTTCCATAATGAATAATTCTGTCTCGTAGTTCATAGATGCAACACATGTGGATAGTATTTTTACTATTTCTACTTTTGAAAAACAATCTAAAAACTGACTCATCCAAATTGCATCTGCTCCATTCGGAATTTTTGGATTCTCCTTTAACCAATCTGTTTCATACCCTAAAATTCTTTCCTCAAGTCCTATATTTTTAGCATTGAGAAGTGCCTTGTTTAATTGACCCGGCAAATCAATGATCTTTACAGTAACCTCTTCATTAAAATTGCAGCAACTTACTGCAAACTTACCCGTATTACCTCCAATGTCGAATAGTACTTTAGGCTTGTTCGCAAAAACTATTTTTAAGGCCTCACTGAAGGCATAATCAGAATAATGATGATCAAAATCAAACCATGATTTTTGCACTTCAGGATTTAATTGGGACAGTCCTTCATATATCGTTTTCCATTCACCTAACTCTTTCAACCCTTCAGGTTTTCCATTTACAATAGCATCATTTAAATGAAACAGACCTTTATAACAAACGTCATTAGTAAAGTTTATATTAACCTCGGTAGTTTTATTGTAATTAAGGAAATATCCTATTTTCGTAAGTTCGTATTTGTCTTGAGGGTTTTTTATTACAATGTCTGCACTTTCTGCCATTTCCAACAGGACACTAATGCCATAAGTACTAATCGATAATTCATTTGAAATATCTTCCAGATTTATACCTCCTATCACTCTTCTATCGAATATTAGGTCTAATACCCCCAGTTTTCTCAATGAAACTGTAGCCTGAAAAAGAAAAGGAGCAAAAGCAATTTTCTGTGCTTCCTCCATCGCATCTATCGCTTTAATTGTTTTATCGTTCATATTTAAATAGATATATGTTATTAATTAGAACTCACTTTTTTAAAAATTACAGCCGAATTACAACCTCCAAATCCAGAAGCTGTTTTTAAGAATATATTCAATTGCTTGTGCCTGTTATCTCTAATTATATTCAAAGGTTCTGACACGCCCAATTCATCAAATCCCAAGGATGCTATTAAAGTATTTTGGTGCAAAGATTCCATACCGATAATGGCTTCGAGCATTCCTGATGCCCCTAAGGTATGTCCATAATATCCTTTCAAACTATTCAAAGGAATATCCAACATTTTTAATCTGCCAAAAGCTATAGATTCCATTTCGTCGTTATAAGGGGTTGCTGTTCCATGTGCTGAAATATAATCGATCTCATCTTCTGAAATTTGGGCTTCTTTTAAGGCCGATTTTACACTCAGATACAGTCCTTCTCCAGTTCTTGATGGACCCGATATATGATTGGCGTCATTAGATGATCCATTGCCAATAATTTGGATATTACCATCTGATTTGTCAGATACAGATGAAGTTACCAGAACACTTGCTATGGCTTCACCGATATTGATTCCTGCTCTATTTTTAGAAAAAGGCTTACACGGTTGATCACTCAAGGCCTGAAATGACGAAAATCCTGATAAAATGAAGTCAGTTACAAGATCTCCACTTACAATAATAATGTCATCATACATCTGGGATTTGATCAATTTATCTGCAATTGAGATCGATAAAATACCTGAAACACAAGCATTTGACAACACTATTGCTTCGTTCTTAAAATTAAAGAAATCCTGAACTTGTTCTGCTAAGCGATATAAGTAGGCTCTTTTTTTATCCTTATAAAATTTTGATTCTGGCGATAAGGTATCCACATTTCCCTTTGTAGTTGCAATAATCAAACCTGTTTTTTCCGAAATCTGAACTTTTGAAGCCACAAGTATTTTTTCAACAGAAAGAATCATCATTTTTTCCAAAGCTGTATATCCGTTGATATCACCTATTTTAGAAAATTCAATATCTACTTTTTCTTTATCCACAATGGAGCTGTAAAAAAACTTTCCATTATCAATTTCAATCCTACAAATACCTGATCTATTCGATAATAAATTTTTAAAATTAGTTTCGCTATCAAATCCTAAAGAAGAAATTATGTTATGATGTGTGATATAAGCCTTTCTCATTTCTGTTTCATTCATACTTCGTTTTTTCTTTTCCAATCTTCAAAAAAAGGTGGAAAATTCAAAGCGAGTGTTCCTTTAGTATCTACAAATACCTGAATAGTTTTTCCAGTACAGGCCACTTGTCCTTCAGGGTTAAATATTTTGTAATTGAATATGATTTTTGCAGATATAGAATCTACAAAAGTAGTTTCGATAGTAGCTACGTCTCCGTATTTCAAAGGTAATAAATGCTTGCTAGATGACTCCACTATTGGTGTTACATATCCGTTTTTTTGCACATCTAAATAAGATAATCCGTGTTTCCTTCCAAAATCTTCTCTTCCTTCTTCAAAGTACGATATATAATTACCGTGCCATACTATTCCTAAAGGATCTGTTTCATTAAATCTTACACGTATGGTTGTACTTTCTTTGACTGTCATTATTAAATAGTATTTTTGATTTTATCATAATAAATGGAGATCATCAACATGCTAATGAAAAACATTCCCAATAAACCAAGTTCAGGGAGAACATCTACTAAGTTCCCACTTCTGATGATCACATCATAAAAACAGTTCAATCCCCAATTCATTGGGGAGATCACCGCAAATATTTGCATGAAATTTGGCATCATAAAGACTGGAATCCAAATACCTCCTAGAGCCGCCAAAAGCACCACCAGGGTAGCACCTAATGGGGCTGACTGTTCTTGAGTAGTAGAGAGTGTGCCTAACAATATTCCTATGCCTATTGCTGCTAAACTAGAAAAAATTGCAACCAAAAAGAGCAAGAAATAACTTCCGTTAATTTCGAACTTTGGTAACTCTATGTATGGAAAAAAATACAAACCTACCAGTAAGATCAATAAAAATTGGAGCATACATATCGATAGATAAACAAGAACCTTACTACTTAAAATCGTAGTATATGAAACAGGATTCGTTCTAAGACGAACATAAGTTCCTTGATTCTTCTCTTTAACAATATTGATCGATAAAGGAATGACTATAAAAAAAATGGCGAATAATGTCCATGCCGGTACATTATGCTGAACCGAGTTGGGTTTTATTTCAAGATCAGCCTGATGCGGGTTCACTTCTCTAAATGCAAATATTTTAGAATTATCAAATATCTCTCCATCAATTTCTAAATCATTTTCAAACATTCTATAAATGGTCTCAGATTCAATTTTTGTAACCATTTTGTCGATAGAATTTTTTACCTCATTTTTAAAAGATAGATGTGCCGCGGGATCAAAATACAATTTTATCTCTTGAGTTTCAATTTCAGTTTCTACCTGATTTTCTTCATCTTCTATCCCGAATTCACTCAATATTTTATTAACATTTCTGGAAACTTTCTCATTCAAATTGGCAGTTAATCCTTTGGGAATTATAATCGCCATTTTGTATTTTCCTTTCAAGACCAAATCATTGGCTCTATCTTCGTCGATCTCTACCCCATTAATATCCTTAAAAATTTCAAAAGCATTGGCCTCGTTCAGACTAGAAATTATTGCTGACGATAATTCATCATTATCCAAATCAATAAGAATTATCGGAACTTTAAGATTATCATCTTTAACGAAGGAGCTGTTTTGTATTAAAGTTACCGTGATAACAAGAACCAAAGGCATTAAAAAAAGAATTACCAGTCCTCCAACATCCCTTTTTAAAAGTAAAAACTCCTTATATATTGCTATGCCTAATTTATACATAATCCCGTAAATCTCCACCGGTTAAATTTAGGTATACATCTTCTAATCTCCTAGCATTCTCCACAGTATCTATCAACTCCTTTGGTGTGCCTTTTGCTATAATTTTGCCATTATCTATAATTGCTACACGATTACAAAAATATTGTGCCTCAACCATATGATGGGATGTATATATTATTGTAGTCCCTTTGGCATTCATTTTCTTGAGATGTTCTATGATAACATTTTTAGACTGAACATCAACTCCCACCGTAGGTTCATCTAAAATTAAAATCTTAGGCTCGTGTAAAATTCCCGCAAGCAAATTTAATCTGCGTTTCATTCCTCCCGAGAAAGTTTTTACTTTTTTGTTTGAAAACTTCAACAGACCTAAATCTTGTAAGGACTGTTGAATTTTATTCTTCAATTTCTTCCCTTTCAGTCCATACATTGCACCAAAATACATCAAATTTTCAAACGCAGTGAGTGTAGGGTACAAGGCATATTCCTGAGGAACTACACCAATCAAAAATTGAATTTCTCTCTTGTTTTTTTGGTAATTTAAACCATCAATCTCGATAGATCCTGAAGTTGGTCTTAACAAACCACATATCAATGAAATTAATGTCGTCTTTCCAGCTCCATTAGGGCCTAAAAGTCCAAATATTTCATAATTACTTATAGATAGGTCTGTCGGTTGGACTGCATAAAAATCAGAATTTTTATACTGCTTAGCCAATTGATCAATATGGATTATAGCATCGTTCATTTAAGCGATTGCTTTTTTCAATGTCCTAAAAAAATTTTCTTCTTTATCGGCAATGACCAACAATTGGTCTGCAACATCATTATAAACATCATCCTTTGCACTTCTGTTTTTATAGATTCGCGAGGCATCTAGTGCGAAATCTCTCCACAAATCTCCAATTACAGTCATTTCCACAGATAATTCTTCTAGTTTCTGATTATTTAAGATCTTACTAGACTCCTGTAAAAACGCTGCATAAATATATCTGAACCCACCTCCCCCAGTGCCAATTTCTTCCTGCATTCTCACTATTTGTCCTAGATAATGGTTGGCTTTCTTTATACCTTTTTTCTTGGGCCATTTTCTGATAAGATTAGAAGAATATCTTATTCCCTTGACCCCCAAAACTGGTAAAGCCCCAAGCATTTGATTACAGACTTGTTTTATTCCCTTAACAATAGCGGTTTCCAATTGTAGCTCCTTTGGAAAACCTATTGGGTAATAGATGTGACCTTTCGGTGCAAAAACTCCTTTTGCAAAACGTGCTTTTTCTAATTCTTTTTCAGTCAATGTAGTAACCGATTCCATGACCGGATCACTTATCAAATAATTACCATCTTCCTTTCCATAAACCACAAGATTATGGGCATTAAAATGAAATCTGAATTCGTCGGGAAAGTAAATTAAATTAAATACTCCTACCTGCAGGCCAACCGGATTATTATTTTGTAAATTTTCATCTAATCGAACTTGTGCTTGTTTGGGATCTTTAAATTTTTCTCTTTTTATTTTTATTCCTACCCGCTTAGCAAAATTTTTAAATATATGCCCTGGCATTATCCTGTACGTAAAGGAAGGGGCGTGGTTAACCATTAAAAATGGTATATAAAGAAATATTAGTCCGCCCCCAATACCGAAAACCATGGGCTCACTAATTTCAAAGCCATTATACTTCATTAAATTAGAAACTACACCATTTTCGCAGTGTGCTGTTTGGTGATGTGTAAACTTAACCTCCATTTATTTTGCAATAGTTTTTAATTGATCAATACTGATATCGAAAACATCAGCATACTTTTTTAATGTTCTTTGAGGTAACCTTTTAAAAATAGAGGGTCTAAAATGACGTTTCACGCGCCATTTCCATATCCCTACATAGCTAGATAAGATACTTGGATCCATTTTATGCATTTCCATGAAATACTCGATTGGGCTTGTTTCCCCATTAATTACTCTGATCTTAGCTTTCTCGGTTCTCTCCTCTATATCCCGCATGGCATTATCTAAGGCTATCTTTTTCGGATCCCATCCTGTACTTGTAGCAGTTGTATAATTACCTTCATCATCAAGGGCATAGTAAAGATCCTTAAAATTACTCTTGTCCTGTGGTACCTCACTTTTTTTCATCGACAGCTACTTTAATTCCTGAATAAATAAATTAATCTCACAAGATAATAATTCCTTTTCACCCTCACGGGTAATACATCGAATAGTCGAAATTTTATAATCCTCTGCATCGAATCTAGATAGCAGAACTGCATCTGATTCAATTGTTGTCCCAACTTGAGGACAATAGGACACTTTTACATTCTTTATGGAACTTATAAATCCTATTACCTTGTTGTTTTTGCCTTCCAAATCATCGCTGTCAAAATAAGTGCTTCCAAGGATAGCAGAACAAGTTTGTGCTGCGTTCTCTATCAATCCAACCTCAATAAAAATACCATCGGCAACAAAAATACAATCTTCTTTAATTTCAAAAGAGGTGATAACCTGATCCTTCTTTAAAGCCAAAACTTTATCCACGAACAAAAATGGTGCTCTATGTGGTAAAAAATTAGAGATATCTACTTCTTTTAACCTATCCATTAGTTAGGAATAACTGTTTTCATCTGACAAGATGCAATCTTCTCATGTTGCTCGTTGGATACTTCAATGTTTACTAGTGTAACACCTAAAAACTCCTGTATAATTCTAACCTCTGTAGAAATCGTTTCATTAAGCACAGGAAGTTTCGAGATCTCAACATTTTTTATGGCTCCAATATATCCTGTTGGAGGGTCTATTCCTTTTAAGAAATATTCATAACCCGTATGCAACGCAACAGTCTGAGCCATATTTTCAATTAGACCGGCTTCCAGAAATGTATTGTTTTCAAAAAAAAGATTAGCTTTTTGAATTGTTAGGGAGGATATCGCTTCACTTTTGGAATGAGACCAAAGTGTGTCAACCATAATAAAAGGAGCCTTTTGCGGAATTAAGTTTTTAATGTCTGTGATAGGTTGCAAATTTATTTATTTTAACATACGGTTAAAAGAGCATAATGATATAAGAAGCGAGCACTTTCAGGAACAGAGAGTAAAATTTTATCTCCCTTCTTTAATTTTCCTGAGTTTACCAATTCTTCAAGCATAATATAAATAGATGCTGCTCCAATATTTCCTACTCTGTCTAAATTCATAAACCAATTATCCCAAGGAATGACAACACCCTGATTGATCATTTCTTCATACAACCTTTCCTTAAAATAATAAGAAGATACGTGGGGTAAATAATAGTTTATCTCATCTGGCTTAACGCCGTGTTTTTGTATTGCTTTTTTTAAGCTATCAACTCCTTTTACCAGTATATTTTCACTGAGTAGTTTCACATCTTGTTTAATAGCAAAAAGAGATTTATCAGCCCATGCATCAGAGGAATATTCACTCCAAGGTTTTATTTCTCCATTTTCTAATTTATCGCCACCGGCGTACATGCAAGCCTCTAACTCAAAAGCATATGAAAACCCTTCCATCCATTCAATTTTCATTGGGGCTTTTCCTTTAGGTTCATTTTCTAATAAGAAAGCTCCGGCACCATCAGACAGCATCCATCTTAAAAACTCTTTGTTAAAAGCTAAAATTGGTCTTTCCTCCAAACTGATCAGATGTGATATTTCGTGTTCAAAAAGATCAGATTTTAACCAGGTAGAAAATCTTTCCGAGCCAGTGCAAACTGCATTGGCAACTTGTCCTGCTTTCACAGCCAAATATCCATATTTCAGTGCGTTCATACTAGAACAACAAGCACCTGTTGACGAATTGATTTCCATATTACCATTCTTTAATAAACCATGAACCATGGCAGCATGTGAGGGTAACATTTGATCCGGACTTGTTGTACCACAAGAAAGCAATTCTATTTGATTTGTTTTAAATGCTTCATCACAAAGCAATTCAACGGCTTCTTTGGCTAGCTCAGCGTTATTATGTGTCAAATCTCCATTATCGTCGATGGCGTAATACCGCGTCTTTATTTCGTTATTCCTTAGTACAATTCTCCTTGCTTTAGATTCCTGTCCGTTAATAACACCTAATTTAGATTCCATATCATCATTACCTATAGGTTTATTGGGTAAAAATCTTGAAACTCTAGTTATATATACATTGTTCATTTGTAAATAGCTACTTTAATTTTATGGATGAATAGTACTGTTCATCTCTTTTTATCTGGCCCATTCGAGGTATGAAAGTTAGCAAAAATAATAAAAAAACTATTGGAGCAATAATCCAAATAGCAAATATTAAGTATGCATTGAACATTTTGATCCATGGTCTTCTTTCTTTGCTATTGGCAGCTCCTTTTGAATAAATTAGGTTCGCCCATTTACCGAATAAGAAATTGGCTCGTTTATCCATTACAATAAGGAAAGGTTTAATTTTTACAGCTCCTTTCTCCAGAAGTTCCGTTTGCAGGTTTTCATAATTACTGCCCATTAAATTATTTAGAATGATCGGACCAAATTTTGCAGATTCGTCAATATCTTTTTTCGATACGCCAGGCTTCGGAAAGACCCCCAAAAATCTTTTTTTAACACCTGTAAACATCCAATGTATTATAGTAATAACACTTATATGGTTTATATGTCTATCCACCAAAGCGATATTACCTACTAATTTAGCTTCGTTTTTTACTAATAATTTTTTAACCTTTTCATGTGCCATTATCCACATATTTCTCGATCCTATCACAGTAATTACCGGAGTATTCTGAAATAATTGCTTTGCAATGTCAGTTTTTAAAAAGGAATTGGCAGGAATAGCCGGAGTCAGATACCATACTTGATAAGAAAAAATTATAAGATCATATTTCTTTTTTAATATGGGGTTGTCTAAATCTTCTAATTCTGTTGGAACTTGAAGAAAGGTCTCTGGAAAAATATTATAGAAATATTTTCTATCCCATGGAAATGGGAAATTATTCTTCAGTTTTATCTCATAAAAAGTTAGGTCCACCTCTTTTGAATCGCTCAGGTTCTGAGTGATATTTTTAGCTATCTGCAAGAGCTGACCCGATTGAGTATAATAAATAACTAGTACATTTTTCAAAATAAAATATTTTTTATTTGGCCCAAAAGTCAAAATAATTAAACCATTGATAAGGATATTTTTTTAAAATCCAAGCGATGCTCTCCGTATATCTTTTAAGTAAGTCTTGTGCATTTCTAGCTTTAAACTTCGCCTCGCGAGTGTAGAGATGATAATGTCTTGCAGTTTCTTTCATCACATATACAAATACTACCGGTACTCTTAGCCTTGAGCCCAATAAAAAAGTTCCTGCCGGGAACTTGGCTTCTTTTCCTAATAGATCCTCTATAAGAGTTTTATTTCCTTCGAAATATCTATCTCCTGTAAAGCAAATTAATTCATTATTGCTCAACGCATTATTAATCTCAAAAATATGGGACAGATCCTCCTTAACAAGAATTATTTTTAATTTTGATTTTGAGGAGATACTATCCATATATTCTTTAATAGCTTGATGCTCATTGTCCGTCGTAACTAAATTAATTTGTGATAAATCATCGATCTCGTTAAAAAAGAATTCTGCTATTTCAAAATTTCCTACGTGAGCACTAATAAGAATTCCCCCTTTTTTATCTTTTAGAAGACCCTGCAAGATCTCTACACCATCAAACTCGTAAGTAAACTTATCTCTCAGACCGGAGGAAATTGCAACTTTATCAATAATAGTTTGTCCGAATATACAATAACTTCTGTAAACTTTAAAAACACTTTTGAATTTTGAAAATCCAAGACGCTTGTGAAAATAGTAAAAATTGGCTTTCGTGCCTTTAAATGAAAAAAAAAGGAAATATAAAGCCACAAAATATAGAATGAAGTAAGCCGACCTTATACCTAGATTACGTATAAAAAAAATAAATATTTTATATCCAAAAACAGCCCCTCTCGATTTTCCATCCCATTGAGACATAAAAAAGTATTTTTTAATTTACTTTTTCATCAATTAAATCATAAAAATTCTGCAATGTCACAACACTCACAAAATCTTCAGCATCCAATTTCACACTAAAGTTAGATTCCACCGAAACAACCAAATCCACATAATCCAAACTATCCAACTCTAAAGTTTCCTTTAGATTTGCTTCAGGTTGAATTTCTTCTGCATCAACTTCAAACTCATCTTCAAGGAAATCGTTTATTTTAACTATAATAGTGCTCTTATCCATATCCTATTTAAACTTTTTTAACAATTATTGCCGAATTTGTTCCACCAAACCCAAAGGAATTAGACAAAAATACGTCAATATTTCTATTTATAGTTTGTGTAACCAAATTTAATTTTTCAGAATCATCATCTTTTTCATCCAAATTTATATTTGGCGCAATAAATGAGTTCTTCATCATTAGCATAGAGTATACAATTTCGCTCGCTCCAGCCATCCAACATTCATGTCCAGTCATTGATTTTGTGGAACTAACCACAGGTCGGTGTTTATTAAAGACTTCATATATTGCCTTCGCCTCATTTTGATCTCCAACCGGTGTGGATGTGGCATGGGCATTTACATAATCAATATTATCCGGCTCCATATGTGCTTGATTCAAAGCCATTTTCATAGCTCTTGTTGGGCCATCGACATTAGGGTTTGAAATATGCTCTCCATTGGATGAAAAACCATATCCAACAACTTCTCCCAAAATATCAGCTCCTCTCTTCGCTGCAGATTCATAGCTTTCAAGAATTAGGGTTGCGGCACCTCCGCTAGGTACCAATCCGTCCCTGTTAATATCAAAGGGTCTGGATGCCTTCGTGGGATTCTTTTCATTAATAGAAAAAACGCCTAAGCCATCAAAGCTACCCATTGCATACTTATTTATTTCTTGTGCACCTCCACAAATAACGCAATCCTGTAATCCACTTTTGATGAGGTGGTATCCTAAGCCAACAGAATGTGAACCACTAGCACATGCTGCACTAACAGTCAAATTAATTCCTTTCAAATTGAAGATCGTAGATAAATTCATTGTGACTGTAGAATTCATCCCCATAAAAACAGCGCCGGATCCTACTAAGGTAGTATCGCCTTTTTCTCTTATTTTATCAATGGATTCGGCAACGGATTGTGCAGTACTATCATTACCAAACAAAATACCAACTTCATTATCTTGCAAATATTGCTTATCAATTTTTGCATTAGCAAGCGCTTCTATTGTAGACATATAGGCAAAGCGTGATTCCTGCCCCATACTTAATCTTTGTCTTCTTGTAAGCATTTTTTTAAGATCCGGCTCAGGAACCATTCCTGTCAAAGCGGATCTATATCCAAAATCTTTACGTTCCTGGTCAAAAATAATCCCTGACTTTCCTTTGTATAAAGAATCTTTTACCTCTTCTAAATTTACACCAAGACAAGAGTAAATACCCAAACCAGTTATAACAACTCTACCCATTATTTAAGAATAAATACCCCCATTAATATTTATAATTTCACCTGTAATATAAGATGCCTTTTCTGAAACCAAAAATGACACTAAATCTGCCACTTCTTCCGCTTCACCAAATCTATTAACAGGTATCATTTTTTTAAGTTCTTTTTCATCAAGATCTGCTGTCATATCTGATCTAATAAATCCAGGTGCTACAGCATTCACAGTAATTTTACGTTTGGCAACTTCTTGCGCCAGTGCTTTGGTAACTGCTACTATTCCACCTTTTGCGGCAGAATAATTGGTTTGACCAGCCGTACCTTTAACTCCGGATACAGATACCAAATTTACAATTCTACCATATCTATTTCGTAACATCGGTTGCATTAAATGGTTAGTAACATTAAAAAAGCCATTCAAGCTTGTATTGATCACACTGTCCCAATCTTCTTTAGGCATCCACATAAATAAACCGTCTTTTGTAATTCCTGCATTATTTACGATCACTTCGATGATCCCATCTTTATTTTTCTCTTGCCATTCATTTAGCTTATTATTCACATCCTTGGCATCAGCTACATCAAATTGCAATATTTCTCCGGTCGATCCATTAGACTTAACAAGTTGTAAAGTCTCTTCTGCGGCCACAGTATTCGAGTGATAATTTATAATTATATGATAGTTAGAATCTTTTGATAATTGTATGCAGATCGCCCTTCCAATACCTCTAGATCCTCCGGTAATTAATGCACTCTTCATGTATTTATTACTTTATTTCAACATAATTCTCGGCATTCTGATACCATGTATCATTCAATACCTCTCCTTTGGTGTTGATGAATCCCCACTGTTTTTTATAACCCACTCTGGATAATCCATTTGAAAAACCAATTTTACTTATAGAAATATCCGATCCAATAAAGGTCAATCCTCCAAAGCTAGATTTAATGATATATTTATCCTCAATTACCAGATCCCCTTGTCTGTTTATAAATCCCCAAAGCTTACTAATCTTAACTGGTGCCAACCCGTCCTTACTGAATATTTCGGCATCTCTATACTTTGCTTCGATAACAACTTCTCCACTTTCATTGATATAACTCCAAAGTTTCCCGTCATTAGTTACTGGTGCTAATTCATATGAAAATTCTTTCACTTTAGCATATTTTGCTTCTATGGCCCATTTTCCCGATCTATCAATAAATCCAACCAATTTACTTTCATTTCTGGCTATCGCTAAATTCTCTCCATCATCAAAATTCCAAATTTTTGTTGCTCCGTCAACTTTCATAAAAACACCATCATTCATTAACCCAAAAACACCATCCTTTTTTACAGGAACAACTCCCTCTGAATAATGCCCTACAAATTGAAATTCCATTTTTAGATATTCTTGCCCCTTATCATCTATTATTCCCCATTTTTCTCCTAATTTAACACCGGCATGACCATTGTAGAATTTTAAGATCTTATCATATTTTGGTTCTACAACAACTTCACCTTGTGCATTAATAAGTCCAATTTTTCCATCTCTATTGATATAGGCCAAGCCATTTCTGAATCTATATTTCTTATCGGACGCAGGCATCTCAACCTCTTCACCTTTTTTATTGATATAGAACCATTGTTTATCTTTTGAGACCAGTGCCAAACCACTATCAAATGGTTTTACTTTATCAAAATCCCTTTCGATAACAAGTTCGCCACTACTATTAATAAATCCTGATACTTTTTTGCTATGAACAGCTGCCAATCCATCAGAAAAGTTAAACGCACCTTCGTAGCTAGGTTCAACAAGCCAGCTTCCATCTTCTTTTAGGAAACCATATTTACCATCTTCTCTAACTAAAGCAACTCTTTGTGCAAATAATGTTTGGCACAATAATATAATTGATACCAGTAGAACTAATTTTTTCATTTTTGTTTGGTTTAGGTTAATAATAGTTGGTTCTATTTTAATCTATTTTCATAATCAATTCTTTCACCTTATTAATGTAAGGATACATGGTCATATCCTCTTTAAAGGCAGGCACTATTTCTCTAATTTGTTTATACAGTTGAGATGTTTTAGTAGAAATTTTATCCTGATAACCTAAATATTCTATGGCTTGAATTACTGTAATTAACTCAATTGCAACCACTTCAAAGGCATTTTCAATCACTTTCTTTGTCATCAAAGCTGCATTGGTTCCCATGCTTACAATATCTTGATTGTCATTATTATTGGGTATGCTATGCACATACATAGGGTTGGATAATGTTTGATTTTCGGCTGTAGTTGAAGTAGCCGTGAATTGAACTCCCTGCATACCAAAATTCAATCCTAACTTTCCTAAATTTACGAATGGGGGTAAAATATCGTTCAATTTATGATTTAGTAAATAATTTAGCTGTCTTTCCGAGAGCATGGTCAGTTTGGTAACTACCAATTTTAACTTATCCATCTCAAGAGATATATAATCTCCGTGAAAGTTTCCTCCATGATATACGTGTTCGTTTTCAACATCAACAATGGGATTATCATTCGCCGAATTAACTTCCTCGATCAGTATTTTCTCCACACCGTTCAGTGTATCCAAAACAGGACCTAATATCTGTGGCACACATCTTAGTGAATAATATTCTTGTACTTTTTCTTTAAAAACAGAATCATGAGATTCACCGTTATACAGGTAATCCTCCCGGTTCTTTATAAGTTTACTATCCGCTAGGGCATCGCGCATCATTGTAGCAATTCGTTGCTGTCCTTTATGCTTTTTGGTTTCATTCAACTCAGACGACAAATGATCTCCATAAGCACTCACGATCTCATTGATAGCAACTGAACATCCCACAATCCAATCCAATAGCTTTTTTGTATAAATGGTATTTACAATTCCAATTCCTGTCATTACAGAGGTTCCATTCATAAGGCCTAATCCTTCTCGAAGATCAACAGTAATAGGAGATAAATCCTCCTTTTCAAAAACTTGCGCAGTTGGCAAAAGTTTACCTTTATAAAATACCTCACCCTCACCAATTAAAACCAAAGCGAGATGCGCCAATTGCACTAAGTCTCCACTTGCACCGACACCTCCATGAGAGTAGATAAGTGGTGTAATATCTCTATTTATTAACTCTATCATTAGAGTTACTACAGACGGGTGAACACCTGAATTTCCCAAACACAATGTATTTAATCTTGCCAACATGGCCGATTTTACATATACAGGTTTTAAGGGCACCCCGGTTCCTGAGGCGTGACTTCTAATTAAATTATATTGAAGTTGAATTATGTCCTGGTTTTCAATTTTGTACTGAGCCATCGGTCCAAAACCCGTATTAACACCGTATATTACTTTGTTTTTTGAAAACTCCTTTAGAAATTGATAACTTTTATCAACTCTCTCAAAAATCTGTTTGCTTAATTCAATTTTATTGTTTTTAAAAAGTACATCAAAGAAATTATTTAATTCTAACTCTTTTTCTATTTCCAACATGTTTAATTTCTTAGTTTGTGTAAAAAATCTCATGGATTTTATCTATTTTTACTGGACAAATTTAGTATTTTTTATTTTAAAATCTCAATTAAAAAATGGTAGAAGAATCCGTAGAAGTGCTCGTTATTGGAGCTGGCCCATCTGGTTGTGTTTCAGCATCTTATTTAAAAAATAACAACATCAATGTCAAAATTGTGGAAAAATCTAAATTTCCGAGATATGTAATTGGTGAAAGTTTACTACCACGTTGTATGGATCATTTTGAAGAAGTGGGATTATTAGAAGCTTTGAAATTACAAAATTATGAAGTTAAACGAGGTGCAAGATTTTTAAAGAAGGATAAGGTGTGCAATTTTGACTTTAGCCTAAAACATACCGAAGGATGGGATTGGACCTGGCAAGTACCAAGATCACATTTCGACAACATATTAGCTGAAGAAGTTCAAAAAAAAGGCGTATCCATTGATTTTGAAAATGAAGTTGTAGGTGTGGCATTCGACGGAAGTAATTCAAAAACAACTGTAAAGGACAAAGAAGGTAATATAAAATATATAAACGCAAAATATATAATTGATGCCAGTGGTTATGGCAGGGTATTACCCAATTTATTAGATCTCAAAAAACCATCTTCTTTACCAAAACATTCATCCATCTTTACAATAGTTAATGATATCAATCGCCCTAAAGGAGATGAAGGCACTCTAATTACGTTTGATGTTGTTGATTTACAAACCTGGTTATGGGTAATTCCTTTTTCCGATGGCACAACGAGTATTGGATATGTCGGGCCTACGGAGTTTATCAATTCGCATAAAGGATCCTCTACTGAAATGTTGGCGGAAATGCTTAAGCTTTCAGATTATTTTTATGACAGATTTAAAGATGCTTCGCATAAATTTGAACCAAAAATCATACAGAATTTTTCAACTGCTGTAAAACAGATTTACGGGAATGGTTTTATCTTAACCGGAAACAGTGGTGAATTTTTAGATCCTATTTTCTCATCGGGAGTTACCTTTGCAACGGAAACAGGTTTATTAGCATCAAAATTGGTTACAAAAATAATTAAAGGAGAAGATGTTGATTTGGAAAAGGAATACGCGGATCCTGTTCAATTTGGTGTTGATGTCTTTACATCATATGTGAATGAGTGGTATTCAGGCAATCTTCAAAAATTGTTTTTTCATCGCCCTGAAAACCCTCAGATTAAAAAACAAATCTGTTCCATTTTGGCAGGTTATGTTTGGGATAAAACAAACCCTTTTGTAACCAAGCATAAACGAATTGTAAAATCTGTAGCACATATGATCGACATGGAAGAGCAGATATCCAGACCCTAAAGTTATTCGATTAATTATTAGTTATTCCGTTCTGAATTAAATCGATCTCTTCATCAATTCCTCAAATGATAGATCAGATTCATTAATTTGGCTAGTCGAACCAAATAGTGATATATTTTATTTTTGCATTGTCAGGGATTTGATCCTGACTTATTTTTCTCATATCAAATTCGTCAATTCGCAAATCCTTCTTATCCAGAGCTATTGTGGCATTAATTTCATCAATAAATAAAATTACCGTTGAAAAAGTTGGTTCAATTTTATTTATGGAATAACTATCTAAAATTTCACTATACACCGACGCAGTTGAAATACCTCTCTCTGTCATGAAATTTTCACTAAACACCTGAACGCTTTCAATTAATTTCAAGCTGTCAATTTCAAAATTTGGTCTGATAGTTAGTATGGTATTTCCTCCAGTTTCATATATCTTATATTCTCTGATTATATCCATGTCTTTTGGCAATTTCACAATGGAATCATTTTTAAAAAGAATCTCCAGATCTTCAATCTGTGTTTTATTATTGAGTTTACCAACTTGATTTTTGGCAATTAAGCTTTCTTCCTGATTACTACATTGAATAAATATAAAACTCAATACAACTAATGCTATAACTTTTCTCATTCTCACTTTTTTATTAATATTTTATTTAAAATTCCAAAAACACCTCTAATAAAAGTAGCACTTGTAACTAATTTTATAACAGGATTAATTGAAGTACTTCTTCTTCCCGAAGGTGAAGTTCTCTTCTTATGATCAGATTCTTCTTGTTGACTTTTTATGTTTGAAATCTTCCCATTTAAAATTTCATAAGCACTTTCTCTGTCAACTTCTTCATTATACTTACTTGCTATGCCTGACAAATTTACTAATTCTTTTAATTCATTCTCATCTAAAATCCCCATTCTACTCATTGGTGCTCGTAACATGGTTTTTGCCAGCGGTGTTGGAATTCCTTTTTCACTTAGAGCAGAAACTAAGGCTTGGCCTATACCGAGCTCTGTTAATACCTCATCAGTTTTATAAAATGGAGAGTCCGGATAATTTTCTGCAGCAAGTTTAATTGCCTTTCTGTCCTTTGCTGTAAAAGCTCGCAACGCATGTTGTACTTTCAATCCTAATTGAGACAGAATATCGGATGGTATATCCTTTGGGTTTTGTGTTACAAAATATATTCCTACTCCTTTTGATCTAATTAATTTAATGATACTTTCAATTTGATCGAGTAGCGGTTTAGATGCATTTTCAAAAACCAAATGCGCTTCATCAATAAACAAAACCAATTCGGGGCGGTCACTATCTCCTTGTTCTGGGAATGTATTATAAATTTCAGCCAATAATTGCAACATAAAAGTTGAGAATAGCTTGGGTTTGTCTTGAATATCGGTTAGTCTCAAAATAGAGATTACACCTCTCCCGTCAGCTTCAATTCTGGTTAGATCATTAACATCAAAAGACCTTTCTCCAAAAAACAATTCTCCACCCTGTTGTTCAAGGGCAACAATTTTTCTTAAAATTGATCCGGTGGACGAAGTGGAAATTCTACCGTAATCCTTTTCCAATTCACTCTTACCCTCTTGTGTTGCATATTGAAGTACCTTTTTAAAGTCTTTTAAATCTAAAAGAGGTAGATTATTATCATCGCAGTATTGAAAAAGAATTGCCATAATACCACTTTGGACTTCAGAAAGTTCCAAAATTCTCGACAATAAGGTTGGACCAAATTCCGAGACTGTTGCACGTAATCTTGTTCCTTTTTGCTCCGAGAGCGTTAATATTTCTACAGGAAAACTTTTAGGAGTAAAGGGCAAACCAATTAGTTCATGTCTCTCATCAATTTTTATATGCCCTGAACTTGGTTTTGCCAGACCACTCAAATCTCCTTTCACATCCATTAATAGAACAGGAATTCCATTTTCAGATAAATTCTCTGCAAAAACCTGCAAGGTCTTTGTTTTGCCGGTACCTGTTGCCCCTGCAATTAGACCATGCCTATTGATTGTTTTTAAAGGTATTTTTACGAATGTATTTGTTAAAGTTTCCTCCTCAAACATCGCAGCCCCTAATGTAATATAGTCTCCCTTGGTAAGATATCCTTCTTTTATACTTTCAACTAGATCGTCTTTGGCTGGCATTGTAAAAATTTTTTATAAAAATAGTTTTTAAAATTTGAATTCAAAAATTTTAGACGATGATTTGCTTAACTTTGCAATCTTATAAAATTCTTATTTGGACGAGACAACGAAAATATTAATTAAAAAAGGAGAAATGCTTCCATTGATGGAAGAATTCTATACCATTCAAGGCGAAGGTCATCATACCGGAACAGCAGCATACTTTATTAGAATTGGAGGTTGCGATGTAGGATGTCATTGGTGTGATGTAAAAGAAAGTTGGAACGCAAACTTGCACCCTCCGACCAGATCAGACCTAATTATTGAAAATGCAAAGAAATATGCAGAAACGGTGGTTATTACTGGCGGAGAACCATTAATGTGGGACATGAATTATTTAACAGAAAATCTTCAAAATAAAAATATTAAAACTCATATCGAAACATCCGGTGCCTATAGATTAACAGGGGTTTGGAACTGGATCTGTCTATCACCCAAAAAAAATAAATTGCCACTTAAAGAAATTTATCAATTCGCTAATGAATTAAAAATAATAGTTTATAACAAAGATGATTTTCGATTTGGAGAACAAGAGGCTGCAAAAGTAAAAAATACATGCGCTTTATTTTTACAACCGGAGTGGAGTAATCAGGAAAAAATGACACCACAAATTGTTGATTATGTAATGAAAAATCCCAAATGGAAGATTTCATTACAAACGCATAAATATTTAAATATTCCTTAATTCTCAATTGGAACTGCAATCCTCGTAGTATCCCAACCTAGAACCATATTCACACCTTTGTCTGTTTTTTGAAATCCAATAGAAAATGCTTCCAGTGATCTTTTATCGTAACTGACGGGAACCTTGAAACGAACAACATCGTTTGCCTCATTGTAAGAATACGCTCCCCAAACATTTAAGTCTGAATTTAATATGATCGTCCACTCTTTCTCTCCTGGAATTGTCGATAAACTATAGGTTCCTGCACTTACTTTAGTTTTACCCAGCCTAACATCACTAAAAAAAATAATTTCAGTACCTTCATTAGCCCCTGTTCTCCAAATTTTATCATTTGGAACTAATTTATCCAAGGGCCTTCCTTTAAGTTGTGGTCGGCTATAGATAACTTTTACCCGAGTGTTTGAATCGTCATGAATGCTAGGGTACGATGCTATATCCATTGGGCTTTTATCTAATCCTTCAAATTTTTGAGCATTTACATTAGTGTTCAAGAGCATCATAAATACAACGGTGACAGCTGTAATCAAAATTAATTTCTTCATGTTTGATCTGTTAAATTTAAAAATCAAAAATAAAATATTTTTCCATAAAGATAGGATTGGTTAGCAAAATTTGTATTTTTCAATCAAATAATTACATATTTAGTATAAAATACATTATTTAGTTGCTTTTTATAAGTATTTATTAAATATACGTTTCGATATAACAATCATATTCGCATATTTGTATCCAATTTAAAACAAAAGGAAAAGATTATGTGTGGAATTGTATGTGCTTTCGATTTAAAAGATAAATCTGAAGCTTTAAGACCCCAATTATTAGAAATGTCGAAAAAAGTTCGACACAGAGGGCCTGACTGGAGTGGAATATATAGCGATGAAAAAGCAATATTAACTCACGAAAGATTATCAATTGTTGATCCTGTATCGGGCAAACAGCCCCTTTTTAGTGAAGATAAAAAATTAGTTTTAGCGGCAAATGGAGAAATTTACAACCATCGAGAATTACGTAAACAATTTGAAGGAAATTACAATTTTCAAACAGAATCTGATTGTGAGATTATCTTAGCGCTATACCGGGATAAGGGTACTGAGTTTATTGATGAAATGAATGGAATATTCGGTTTTGCGCTTTATGATGCCGATAGAGATGAATATTTTATTGCGAGAGATCATATGGGAATAATCCCACTTTATATAGGATGGGATAAAAACGGAACCTTCTATGTTGCTTCAGAACTCAAAGCTTTGGAAGGAGTTTGCTCGAAAATTGAGCTATTCCCTCCGGGACATTACCTATCAAGTAAGGATGGGGAATATGTTAAGTGGTATAATAGAGAATGGTCCGATTTTGATGCTGTAAAAGAAAACCAGACGAGTATAGACGAATTACACGATGCCTTGGAAGCAGCTGTGCACCGTCAACTAATGTCAGATGTTCCTTACGGTGTTCTCCTGTCGGGAGGATTAGATTCTTCTGTAACTTCTGCAATTGCCAAAAAATATGCTGAAAAGAGAATTGAATCTGAGGATACGCAGGCTGCATGGTGGCCACAGCTACATTCATTTTCTGTAGGTTTAAAAGGATCTCCAGATCTAGCTGCGGCACAATTAGTAGCAGATCATATTGGCACTGTACACCATGAAATAGAATTCACCATACAAGAAGGTTTGGATGCTATAAAGGATGTTATTTACAATTTAGAAACTTACGACATTACTACTATTAGAGCTTCCACACCTATGTATTTGATGGCACGGGTTATTAAATCTATGGGAGTTAAGATGGTATTATCAGGAGAGGGTGCAGATGAACTCTTTGGTGGATATTTATATTTTCACAAAGCACCAAATGCGAAAGAGTTTCATGAAGAAACTGTACGCAAACTAGATAAACTGCATATGTACGATTGTTTACGTGCTAATAAATCACTTGCTGCCTGGGGAATTGAAGGTCGTGTTCCATTCTTGGATAAAGAATTTATGGATGTGGCAATGCGTATTAACCCGGAAGATAAAATGATCAATGGGGAAAGAATGGAAAAATGGGTTATCCGCAAAGCCTTTGAAAGTTATCTGCCAGAAAGTGTTACATGGAGACAAAAAGAACAATTCTCTGATGGTGTTGGATATAGTTGGATCGATACTTTGAAAGAAATCGTTGAAAGTGAAGTTTCCGACGGCCATTTGGAAAATGCTAAATATAAGTTCCCAATACAAACACCAACAAGTAAAGAAGAATTTTATTATCGTTCAATTTTCGCCGAACATTTTCCTTCGGATACAGCGGCGCTTTGTGTTCCTCAGGAACCATCGGTTGCATGTAGTACAAAAATTGCACTTGAATGGGATGAAGCGTTTAAAAATATGAATGATCCATCAGGTAGAGCAGTAGCAAATGTTCATGATGAAGCATATACTTAAGACAAATTGAGACGCATATTAAATCCTCATTGTTTTTCAAACAATGAGGATTTTTTATACACCTTAAATCGTATATTAGTCGGCCAAAAAAAACATACAGAATATTAAGCAGATTAATTATATGCGATTTTATATCTTTTTGATTATTATTTTATTTGGAACACAAATTACTGCCCAAACTATAGAAGGAGTTATTTTAGATAATAACACAAAACAGCCTATAAAAGAGGTGAATATAATTTCAAATGACAGTTTAAAAGGATGTTATACTGATGATTATGGTCATTTTGAAATTGAAGTAGACTCAAATACAATATTATCTATTTCTCATTTAGGATATTTTAAAAAAGAGATTGAAATTAACAAATTTGAGAATAATATAAGAATCTATTTGAACCCTGCTCCTATCCAATTAAATGATGTTCAAATCAGGATCACCAAAAATAATTTATTAAACATCTCTCAATCTGCATCCATTAGTACTCTTTCTGAGAAACAAATTGAAGAAAATGTATCCAGATCAATGGCAGAGGCCATGATTGGAACCGAAGGGGTATGGATGCAAAAAACAAATCACGGAGGAGGTTCTCCTTTTGTAAGAGGATTAACCGGCAACTATGTCTTACTTCTTGTGGATGGAATTCGAATGAATAACAGCACTTTTCGGTACGGACCTAACCAGTATTTCAATACTATTTCTCCATTTTCGGTAAGTTCGATAGAAATACTTCGCGGGGCCGGATCAGTACTGTACGGATCTGATGCTATTGGAGGAACAATTAATATCAATAGCAAAAATCCTACTTTTGAAACGGATAAAAAGATATTTGGAACTGCTACCGGACAGTTTATGAGTCAACAAATGGAATATACCGGTGTATTGGAACTTGGAGGAAATCACAAGGATTTCGCATTTATTTCTAATGGAAGTATTCGTAATTTTGGAGATAATTATGCCGGAAACGGTATCGGTTATCAGAGGCCGTCAGGTTATTCAGAAAAGGATTTTCTCTTTAAAGGGCTTTGGAAAATTAAGGAGAATAGTACACTTACTTTTAATTATCAATGGTTAAGGCAAGATGACGTTCCTCGGTATGATCAGGTTGCTCAGAAAGATTATGAATACTATAATTTTGCCTTACAACAAAGACAACTTGCATTTCTTAGGTATGATAAGAATTGGGTAAATTCTGCTATCAGAGCACTACAGATAACAGCCTCCTACCAGGAATCCAATGAAGAGAGAGACACTAAAAAAAATGATGTGAACACTGAAAAGAATGAAAGAGACGATGTTTCTACAGTAGGTCTTACTTCACAAATGGATGCAATTCTAGCTCAAAAAATCAATATGGTAGCGGGAATAGATCTTTATTTTGACAAAATTCGGAGTTCCAGAAGCTTTAGTGACACGGAAACGGGTGAAATTATAAATTCCTCCAGAGGATTATATCCAGACGGTTCTAGTGCTTTTACTGCGGCATGTTATAATACTTATCTATATGATATCAATCGATGGAATTTTCAACTAGGCTGGAGATATAATTATACATTAAACAAGATAGAGGATCTCGTTTTAGGTCCGTTGAATCAAACAAGCTCATCCGTAATAGGAAAAGCAAGTATTAACTATCAGGTCAAAAAACATCATATTTATACAGCACTAAACACTGGGTTTAGAGCTCCAAATATCAACGATCTGAGTTCTTTAGGAGATTTTGACTATGGAATAGAAGTTCCAACAAACAACTTAAATCCAGAGACATCAACAAACTTTGAAGTTGGTTACAAGATCGCGAGCAGAACTTTTAATTTTAATATTGCCTACTATTATTTACATATTAAAGATCTTATTGATCGCATCCTTGTAGAGCCTGATAGTGATATTTACAAAAAGGCCAATGTAGGGGAAGCCTACGTAACTGGGTTTGAATTAGGATTTCAAACTCAAGTAACTTCCTACTTTTCTATAAACGGCAGTATGACTTACACTTATGGGGAAAATATTACTAAAAATGAACCGTTTAGAAGAATTCCTCCATTATTTGGTGACCTCTCCATACGTTATGAACGTGGGAACTATTTCATTATTTTACAAAATCTCATGGCAAATAAACAAGATCGATTGTCCAGTGGAGATATAGATGATCACAGGATTCCTGACGGAGGCACTCCGGCTTGGTATGTTGCCAATATTAAAAGCGGAATGGAATGGAATAAGATTAGTTTCCAGTTGGCTTTTAATAACATATTCAATCAAGCCTATCGAATTCACGGTTCAGGTGTAGATGGTTTGGGAAGACATGTAGCCACCTCACTTAGTTATCATTTTAATTGATGTTTGAATTTTTCAGCAGTGCTGCACTTGGAGTTTCCTATCCAATTTTAAATAATTTTGAAACAACATTTATATTTTCTTTCAAAGTCAAATTTTGAGCATCTGATATATACATACTGTCCAATCGATCCTGATAAGATGTGGTTATTTTGTGCCGTACCATCTTGAGTGTAGAATTAATCATTTGATTGGATTCAGAGAATTCCTCCTCAATAATTTGAAAATTAGAGGGAATCCACTTTTTTGGGAATTTCCCTTTATATTCTTTTTGACCTTCAAAGAGCACTAATTCAGTTTTTACTTTTTTTATTATATCCTCATATGAATCAATAGCATTGCTTCTTAACCAATCCAATGTGTTTTTATGATCTAATGTCAATAATGCAGTAGTGAATTTTTTATGATCATTATAGATCATCACTTGTTGAATTATTAAAGAACAATTAACTATGGCTTCTTCAATTTCCTCCGGGGAGTACTTTTCACCATCTTCAGATATTAAAAGTGCCTTCTCTCTACCCACAACCACTAAAAAATTATCTTCATCAAAAAAACCGAGATCTCCAGTGAATAACCATCCATTTTTTATGGTTTCATTTGTTGCTTTTTCATTTTTATAGTAGCCTTTCATCACATTATCTCCCTGTATAACTATTTCTCCTTTCTGACCTCTCGACAGTTCCAAACCATTTTCATCGCAAATTTTACAAATCATATTTCCTAAAACTTTTCCCGATGTTCCCATTTTAAATTCATAAGGTGTATTTGTCGAAACAATTGGAGCAGCCTCCGTTAGCCCATATCCTTGATATACTGGCATCCCAATAGCCTTATAAAACTGCTGTTGCTTTATATCTAATAAGGCACCACCACCAACAAGAAATTCAATTTTAGAACCAAAAATTAATTTGAGTTTTTTAAAAATCAAGACATTAGCAATACCAAAATTTAAGAGCGTTTTTAGCTGAATAAGTATTCTTGGTTTTTTATAACCATTTCCATTTCTCAATATAGCAGCATTGATACCTCTATTGAATATTCCTTCAATAAGGGATCCTTTGGCTCTTATTCCTTCTTTAAATTTATTAATAAAATTACTGGTTAAGGCAGGTACTGTCAACAGGAAATTAGGATTTGCCTCAACTAAATTAATTGGGATATTTTTTAAGGCATTCATGCCTCCTCCTCTGGCATCAACAAAATGAATAGATATACCCTTTACAAGGGACGTATAAATTCCAACGGTATGTGCAAAGGAGTGATCTGTTGGTAAGATGATAAGTGTTGATATCAACTCTTTAATTTTAAAAGTATTTACTGCCTCATGACTATTAGAATAATAATTCAAATGCGTGAGCATGATACCTTTAGGGTTTCCGGTAGTACCTGAAGTATACGAAATGGTCACAACATCCTCCTCCATAATATTGTTCTCAATTTGATCAATTTTAGAACGATTTTCTTCCAACTTTTCTTTTCCTAACTGGTACAGGTCATCAATAAAAAGTAGCTTCTTCTCATCAAAATTATAAGCTTCACATTGCTTGGTAATTTTATCTGAAGGTTTGTCCAAAACAACTAATTCCAGATCTTTATTTTCATATTTCTCCCATTGGGAAATGACTTTTTCTATAGTGTTTTCAGAAATAATAAAAAGCTTGGCATCAGAGTGGTTAACCCTAAATGAAATTTCTTCGGGTAAGAGCTTAATAGAAAGGGGAACCGAAATACCTCCTGTATAAAGTGTAGCAAACTCAGCGATAATCCAATCAGTCTTGGCCTCTGATAACATAGCCACCTTATCTTCATAGCCAATACCTAGTTCTAGTAACGCCGATGCAATTAAATGTGCTTTAAGTTTTGCTTCCTCAAAGGTTGTTCTGATCCAACCATCGTCGCCTTTTTGACTCAAATAACTCTCCTTAGCATATCTATTAGAAGCCCTATTTAGCATTTTAAAAATGGTTCTTTTAGTCATGCATCAAATTTAATTTATTAGGCATAGCTCTCTATTTTTCCTTTTGCTTTTTTGTATACCAGGTCAAAGGTCTCTTGAACGTTCAAATTATCACTGTTTATTTCAATCGCATCATTTGCCTTTATCAATGGAGAATCCTTTCGAGTAGTATCTAAATGGTCTCTTGTATTAACATTTTCTAACACAGAGTTAAATGATACTTCATCTCCCTTTGCAATCATTTCATCATACCTCCTTCTCGCTCTTATATCGGCGCTCGCGGTCATAAATATTTTTAACTCTGCTTTAGGAAAAACAACTGTACCAATATCTCTACCATCCATTACAATACCTTTATCTTGTCCCATTCTGTGCTGCTCTAATACCATCTTTTTCCTAACCGCTGAAATAGCTGCTATTTTGCTTACCTTATTTGATACATCAATCCGTCTTATCTCGTTTTCTACATTTCTCCCATTCAAATATATCTCAGAAAAACCCAAGTTCGAATTATAAATAAACTTAATATCCATTCCTTCTAAACTATCCACCAAAGATGCTTCGTCAATTATATCGCCATTTATTAGATTATTTTCCATTGCATAAAGAGCTACAACCCTGTACATTGCACCAGTGTCTACATAGACATAACCAAGCTTATTAGCGAGTTTTTTAGCCAACGTACTCTTCCCTGTTGATGAATAACCATCTACAGCAATAATTATTTTTACTGATTCTGTCATATTAAAAACCCTTTCTTGTTAAATCCATTCGTAATGTAAATGTACTTGAATTTTCTGCAGGGTGATATGGTGCATAGGCATAATCCAATTTAAACCTACCCATTTTCAATCCAAATCCGGCAGATATTCCGGCAAATGTTCTACTTTCTGTCAGGCTCAATTCTGCAGCTCTTCTAAAATTATATCCAAGTCTTATATTAAATCCTTTATCCGGGAAAAATTCCGCTCCTATAACCAAATGTCGAATGGCATTTGAAAAAAAACTGATATCTTCATCCTGAGTATTTCCATCTAAATCTGTTTGACCATTGGATGGATTGGGTTCCGATATATTCCATTTTTGGAGATTATCTATTGTAAAATGCCACTGTAAAGGCACATCCGTAAGTTTATAGGTAGCTCCAACTGCTATTTCCAAAGGTAAACTTTCTCTTTTTTCATCATAAGGAGATATTTGATATCCCATATTTCTAATCACCGCAGTAAATGAATAAGGCCTAAGGTCCGTAAAATAATAAATTCCAAAATCAAAAGCCGCCCCTTGTGAGGTGTAATTTTCTATTTTTGAACTAAGTATTTTTGCATTTGCTCCTACATAGAAATCAGACCTGGGAATATTGTAGGCATAACCTACTGAAAAGGCAAGATCACGGGCAGTGAATTCACCTGTTTCATTTCCAAATTCGTCGGCCCCTATAAAATCTCCGTAGTTAATATAATTAATACCAACGTGAATGGTACCAATTCTTCTATTAATCAGGTGTGCAAAAGTGGCACTCCCTATGTTAACTCCTGCCAAATAATTAACATAATTCAGCCCAACCTGATTGTCCATAAACCTGCTAATAGTTGCTGGGTTCCAAAGTGGTTGGTTCACATCATCCTGTAAAGTGAGTATATCACCCCCCAGAGCTGCTTGATGAGCAGATGTTGGAATATTTAAAAAGTTAAACACTCTTTCTCCGCCGACCTGTGAATATCCAAGGAAAGAAACAAAAAATATAAGTCGAATAACAATTTTCATAAACAACTGTAAACTTAATGAATTTATGCCATTTAGCTATACCAAACAAACAAGGTAAAACAATTGTAATTACTCATTATCATCTAGATCATTCGTCGGTCTAATCTTTGAATAAACTCTTGTCCAGGCCAGGAATCAAACGTAGGGCATTTTTATAATATACTTTTCTTAAGATAGGTTCCGGTAAATTTAAACCATACATTGCCCAAAACGCATGATATTTTTTATGATAAGGGAAATATTCATCATCAGTTTCCAAAACTCGAAAATAGGTTGGAAATTCTTTTGGCTTCCAACTGTCCTTACCAAATAAGATGCGGTCTTGGTATTTTTCAAAAAACTTATTTGCAAATTTAGGTTGTCGCCCAAGTTCGGCAATAATTGCACCAATTTCAACATTCATATTTGGTATCTCGTCTAAAAGCTCACCCAACTTTCCTAAATCATTTGCGTACCAACCCATATGTGCATTAATAAAAATAGTATTTGGGTTGTTCTTGAACATATTGTGTTGTTCCTTGATTATTTGTTCCCAAGGCGCTGGATCATCCACACCTCGTTTTCTTCTGGGATGCGTTTTTAATTCTAACCATCGCTCATTATCAGAGTCATAATCATTCCAAAAAGATTTTGGATCAGCCGAATGTATTAGCACTGGAATACCTAGTTCGGCGCATTTTTCCCAAATCGCGTTTAATCTGGCATCATCAATTGCAACCCTATTTCCATTTGTGTCTTTATTTCTCATACCCAAACTTTTATACACTTTTAATCCCTTAGCCCCATTCTTAACATCTTGTTCCAATTGATTGGCAGCAATTATTGCCCAGCCTTTCTTACCCACACCATCAAAATCTACATTGGCAAAAACTACGAACCTATTTGGAAAATTATCCTTAATGTTTTTTACAGATTTTTCCAAGATCTTTCCCGATCTGCCACTTAAATTGACCATGATCATCATATTCAGGGTATCCATAGCTTCAATTACAGGAGTAAGATCTTGCTCTGACATCTTGTATTGGTGGCCATGCACATCTATAAAAGGGAACTTGGCCTTTTTTACGACATGTTTTGGAACCACTAAGGTCGACGTTGGGTTGTATTCTTCAAAGGTCAGTTCTTCTTGAGCGGTTATACATCCCAGCATTAAAAACGTAAGGATATAGAAAGTAACTAGTTTTGATTTCATTTATTGATGTTTAGTAATTTCCTCAAAAATAGTGAACTGCAAAGAATAAAGAAATATGAGCTGTTAATTATTTTATAAATAAGCTGGTGATCAAATTGATCAAGGAGGAATCACTTTCTCCAAATTGTAGACTAAACGTTTTGGAATACTCATAATAAAAGTAGAGCTAATTATTCATATATGTTAGATAGCTAACACTTCTTAGACCATGGATTAAATAATTTTGGATAATTATTAATCTAAATCTACTATCATGAAAAAATTATTGTTGTTTATTTTAGTTTCTGGAGTATTTATGATAAATACTGGTTGTTCGGATAATGAATCCTATGATTCAGAATTTGCACGAGAAAGTAACGAATCACTCATTGAACAGGTATCAAAAATTACGGTATCAAAAGGGCAAAGGCCACAGCCCCCAATTTGGGCAGATTGTCTTTTATATTCCGGTATTGTCGTTCCGGCAACCTTTTCACCTAGAAGTGATTCTTTTGACGAATTGTATCTTATGCCAAAAGAAATGGGGGAATTTCCTTTTAAAGATGGTGTACCTCTAATTTCAGATTCAAAACCTGGAGACAAAGATTATAACGGAGGCCGTTGGCATTTAAATGTTTTAAAATCAGGTGTTGACTCGACTAAATATAGTAGTGCTTGTAAGGAGGAAGATCTTGACCTAAATGATTTTATGCGTACCGAAATGTATTTTGAATGTCCACTAAGACCTAGAAAAAATTAATTAGCATTTAAGCCCAGTTCAAATTTAGAGTGCAGAACAAAATCCAGCCTTTTAAAACAGGCTGGATTTATCTTATGTGCTTCTCTGGCTTCATGCTTCGAGGGTACTTTCAGAATGCTAACAAATCGTTTACAAATAAAATTAAAAAAACTAGAGTTAAGGCCACTGCTGAATTTGATTTCAGACGATATTAATGCTGAACAGAGAGGTTCCTTTTGGTTTTCAACAGATGGATATAGGCTTTGAGATTGAAGTAGACAATGCTACCAGCAAAGACATGATAAATAAATAATTGAAGGTTACGAAACGTTGTGTGTTGTATTTCAAACACCATAACAAGGTATACCTATCCATATCAGTACCAGAATACTAAACAAATTTTATGTTGATCTAATATCAACCTATTAAGGCTTTAATGGAACATCTTTGTTTTCCTTCCAATCAATCAAATTGGAACGATAGAAATTAACATTCATTCGATTTAAATAAGATGCCTGATTGGCCAAACGAGTCTTATAGCTTTCCCAATTTCTGTTTTCTTCGGTACTCCAACTCAATTCCGTATATCCTATAACCCTTGGAAATGCAAGATATTCAAGTTCATCAATATTAGAAATAGTCTCAGACCAAAGAGGCGCTTCAATACCTAAAATATCCTTTTTAGTAATTCCTTCTACGTAGTTCTCAGGATTCCAAATATAAGCACTATCAACTGGAATATAACCGGCCCAATTTAAACCAAATTTTGAAAGCGTATCATATTTCATGTCTAGATATGCCTTGCTGGCTGGTGATAGAATAACCTTCGATTTATTTTTGATGGCAGCCAAAGCGTTTTTTTGTTCTGCCCAAAATTGAGCAATTGCATTTGAATCCACATCTGCCGTCATAATTTCATCCCAACCTATCATTTGCTTACCGTACTTATGAACTATTTTTTCTACTTTATTTATAAAGTAAATATAATCTTTCACTTTAGTTACATGACTTTCATCACCACCAATATGAAAATATGGACCTGGTGTCATGTCAGATATTTCCCTAATCACATCATCAATAAACGAATATACCGTATCTTTTCTCGTGTCAAAAGTGCTAAAGCCTACTTTCGTACCGGTATATAACTTAGGTGTTTTTCCATTTCCATTTAATATAGGGTAAGAAACCGAAGCGGCATTCGTGTGCCCGGGCATATCTATTTCCGGAATAATAGTAATGTATCTCTTAGCAGCGTATTCAACAATGTCTTTATATTCCTCTTGCGTATAGAATCCACCGGAGGCCCCGCCTACTTCAGTACTTCCACCTATTTCTGTTAATTTAGGCCAAGACTTAATTTCAATCCTCCACCCTTGATCATCTGACAAGTGTAAGTGTAATCTATTAATTTTGTAGTAAGCTACTACATCAATATATTTTTTAACATCTTGTACATCAAAGAAGTGTCGTGCAACGTCTAACATTACTCCACGATATTCAAAATTAGGTTTGTCTATAATTTTACCGGAAGGTATTAACCACATTTTCTGTACTCCGAGGGTATCGTTACTAGTTTCGGGTATGATCTGCCGTAATGTTTGTATGCCCCTAAATGCTCCTTCTGCTGTTGATGAGTTTATCTTTACAGAATCATTGCCAATAATTAATTGATAAGCTTCATTGTTAATTAAATTATCACTATCCATTCGGTTGATATAGATAACCTTACCTATGCTTTTTGATCCAGTTTTTACTATCGGAATGTCTAAATCTATCTTATCTTTAATTTTTCTAGAAAGAAAATTACCTAATTCGATAAAATCTGCATCGGTTTCAGAAGTCTGAATGATAGAATTTTTATCTAATGCAAAAGCACTATTTGTGGGACTTACTTCCAGGGGATAGGGAATTATATTCTCTTTGGTCAAATCGGTGCTAGGAAAAATGATTTCACTTTTTGGTTCTTGACATGCGACTAATAAAATTATTCCGAAAATAGTAGCAAGCGTTTTTTTGATGATTGATTTTAACATAGCTTATATAGTTTGGTTCTAAAATATATATTTTTATCTTTTATAAAACTTGGCGAATTTATTAATAATTGTTCATTTAACCAATATAGATTGTCTAAAAAAGCATCTGTATTGGCCCATTAAATGGCTACTAAAAATACTAACACAATGTGAAGGCTATTTTTTGAGGCAAGAATTAATCCCGGGAGGGAGTGAATCGAAGCTAGTCCCCCTTACCGCGCTATAGATTAATTTGTAGATTTCTTAATATTTTGGACAAAAAAAACCTCCAACAAATAAATGTCAGAGGTTTAAAAGAAAGGCAACGA
>Ga0209013_10000308_pt1 | contig 42700 bp, 39 predicted proteins | sample Cruoilmetagenom2_FD_187291 | JGI IMG/M metagenome (GOLD analysis project Ga0209013, IMG submission 187291) | Oil polluted marine microbial communities from Coal Oil Point, Santa Barbara, California, USA - Sample 2 (SPAdes) (version 2) | ecosystem: Environmental > Aquatic > Marine > Oil seeps ...
GGCTTCTTCCTTGCTGCGCATGGAGCGGGTCTGGTTCTTGTTTGAATCGTACAGGCGGGTTTCCTGTACAACCTTGCCGCCGCTTTCGAGCAGGTCTATCTGGCGTTCCACCTCGAACTCGATGGCCTTTTCGACGAAGCGGAATGAATTGATGTTCTTTATTTCAGCGCGCGTACCAAACTCCTGCTGACCCATTGGCCGCACCGAGACGTTGGCATCACAACGGAATGAGCCTTCCTGCATGTTGCCATCGCAGATATCGAGATATGTTACCAGCGTATGCAGTGTCTTCAGGTAGGCCACTGCCTCGGCAGCGGATCGCATGTCCGGTTCGGAGACGATTTCGACCAGCGGTGTGCCGGCACGGTTCAGGTCGATGCCGGTCATGCCATGGAAATCCTCGTGCAGGGATTTACCGGCGTCTTCCTCGAGATGTGCGCGCGTAACGCCGATGACTTTACGTTCACCGTCAACATCGATGGCCAGTGAACCTTTGCCGACGATAGGAAGTTCCAGCTGGGAGATCTGATAGCCCTTGGGCAGGTCGGGGTAGAAATAGTTTTTACGTGCGAAGACCGATTTCTGGTTGATCTCTGCATTGATTGCCAGGCCGAATTTGACAGCCATGCGTGCTGCATCGCGGTTCATTACAGGCAACACGCCGGGCAATGCGAAGTCTACCGCACAGGCCTGTGTATTGGGCTCGGCCCCGTACCGTGTCGAGGCGCCGGAGAATATCTTGCTGGCAGTCTTGAGCTGGGTGTGCACTTCCAGGCCGATGACGGTTTCCCACTGCATGTCAGGCTCCTTCCGGTGTGCGCGTATGCCAGTCAGTCGCCTGCTGGTAGCGATGGGCGACATTCAACAGGTGCGCTTCATCAAAATACTGGCCGATCAGGTGCAGTCCGACTGGCAGGCCGCCTGCATCGAAGCCAGCCGGGATGGACATGGCAGGAAGTCCGGCAAGATTGACGGAGATCGTGTAGATATCGTTCAGGTACATGGATACCGGGTCATCGGTCTTGTCGCCCAGTTTGAAGGCGGTATTTGGTGAGGTTGGCCCGGCGATGACATCACATTGTGACCAGGCGCGCGTGAAGTCATCTGCAATCAGCCGGCGAATCTTCTGGGCCTTCAGGTAATAGGCATCGTAGTAGCCAGCGGATAGCGCATAGGTGCCGATCATGATGCGCCGCTTGACCTCATCACCGAAGCCTTCGGCGCGTGTCTTCTTGTACATGTCCAGCAGGTCCGTGTAAGCGTCTGCACGGTAACCGTAGCGCGCTCCATCGTAGCGAGACAGGTTGGATGATGCTTCGGCCGGGGCCAGCACGTAGTAACAGGGTACCGACAGGTGGCCGTTGGGCAGGCTGATTTCGACCAGTTCCGCACCCTGTTTCTCATATTCTTTGAGGGCAGTCATGATGATATCGGCAATGCCGCTGTCGAGGTCTGCGTTGAAGAATTCGACGGGCATACCAATTTTCAGGCCATGCAGGTCAGCATCCAGGGTGGCGCTGAAGTCCGGTACTGGTTGATCGACGGAGGTCGAATCACGTTCATCAAACCCTGCCATGGTCTGCATCAGAATTGCTGCATCTTCTGCGCTGTGAGTCATGGGGCCACCCTGATCCAGAGACGAGGCGAAGGCAATCATGCCGTAGCGCGAGACACGTCCGTAGCTGGGTTTCAGGCCGGTGATGCCGCACAGTGCGGCCGGCTGGCGGATGGAGCCGCCGGTATCGGTACCGGTTGCAGCAGGGGCGAGCCGTGCGGCGACTGCCGCCGCCGATCCGCCGGAGCTGCCGCCAGGAACGCGGTCTGTATCCCATGGATTACGTACAGGGCCGTAGTACGATGTTTCGTTTGACGAGCCCATTGCGAACTCGTCCATATTGGTCTTGCCCAGCGTTACGCAGCCGGCAGACCTGAAGTGTTCAATGACGGTCGCATCGTAGGGTGATACGAAGTTGTACAGTATCCTGGAGCCACAGGTGGTCAGCATGCCATCGGTGCAGAAGATGTCCTTCTGAGCCAGCGGGATGCCGGTCAGTGCATCCATGTCGCCTTTGCTGATGCGTTTATCCGCAGCTCTGGCCTGCTCGATGCTCATGCCGGCATCGACAGTGATGAAGCAGTTGAGTTGTTCATCTGCCTGGATGCGATCGAGAAAATACTGCGTCAGCTCGACACTGGAAAACTCACCGGCCTTAAGCGATGCAGAGAGCTCTTTGATGGATTTGTTATGCAAGACGGTCATTCTATGACCTTGGGAACCAGGAACAGGCCTGTTTCGCTGGCAGGCGACAGAGCCAGGAAACGGCTGCGCATGTCCTGTTCGGTGACACGATCATCGCGCAGTCGCAGGGCAGTATCCTGCGGATGGGCCATGGTCTCGGTCCGGTTGGTATCAATTTCGTTCATCTGCTCGACCAGGTCCAGGATCTCCGATAGATTGCTGGCGTATTCTTCGACCTGTTCGGGTTGTATTTCGATGCGGGCGAGGTGGGCGATTTTCTCGACATCCGAGCTTTCCAGCGACATGCATTTATTCCTCTGCGCGTTAGGCGAGCGAAAGTTAGCATACTAGGGCCTGTTAACACTATACCAAGGTTGAATAGAAGCACACTCATTGCTAGAGTACGCGGCATTGGAAATGCAGAGCTGTAAGACGCCCCGCGAGAATGTCAGGCCGGCCTGATCAAAATAAGCAAGGCCTGTTTTTTATGTGGATCAGCCCGATCCGCGCCATCAATAACAAGGTAGAAATCCACAGAAATGCTCAAGAGACTGCTCGGCTTTTTCTCTCACGATCTGGCGATCGACCTCGGCACAGCCAACACACTCATATACGTCCGCGACAAGGGTATTGTTCTGAACGAGCCTTCAGTGGTCGCCATCCGTTACTCACCGATGGGTGGCGCGTCCGGTAAGTCCGTTCTGGCGGTAGGGCAGGAGGCCAAGAACATGCTTGGCCGTACGCCTGGCAACATCAAGGCCATCAGACCCATGAAAGACGGTGTGATTGCCGATTTCTCCGTCACCGAGGTGATGCTCAAGTACTTCATCCGCAAGGTACAGGAAAGCCGCTTCTTCAAACCCAGTCCGCGCATCATCATTTGCGTGCCCTGCGGCTCGACACAGGTCGAGCGTCGTGCGATCAAGGAATCGGCGCTCAGTGCCGGCGCGCGCGAGGTCTATTTGATCGAAGAGCCCATGGCCGTGGCCATCGGCGCAGGCCTGCCGGTGGCAGACCCGACTGGATCGATGGTCGTCGATGTCGGTGGCGGTACGACTGAGGTTGGCATCGTCTCCTTGGGGGGGCTGGTGTATTCCGATTCCCTGCGCGTCGCGGGTGATAAGTTTGATGAAGGCATCATTACTTATCTGCGACGTCAGCATGGCGTACTGATCGGCGACTCCACTGCGGAGCGCATCAAAAAGGAAATCGGTGCGGCCATGCCGAATTCGGAAATACGTGAAATGGAAATCAAGGGACGCGACCTGGCCGAAGGCCTGTCACGCTCTGTTACACTGACCAGCAAGGGCATCTACGATGCACTGGCCGATCCACTTGACCAGATCTCCCAGTCTATCAAGGCGGCACTCGAACAGACTCCGCCGGAACTGGGCGCAGACATCGCCGAAAAAGGCATGGTACTGGCCGGAGGCGGTGCATTGCTGCGTGATATTGACCGGCGCTTCATGGAGGAAACCGGCATGCCGGTGGTCGTGGCAGAGGATCCGCTAACTTGTGTCGCCCGTGGCTGTGGGCATGCGCTGGAAGAAATGGACATACTGGGAGACGTCTTCGCATCTGAGCGATGAGCAAACCCTTATCGCGTATGAGTACGGCGCCACCCGTTACCCTTCGGGTTTTGATTCTGGTTGCCGCTTCGATTGCCCTGATGCTGGTCGACAATCGTACCCAGCAGCTGGAAAAGCTCCGCACCGGCCTGCATACCCTCGTCTATCCTGTCATTTTTCTGTCAACTATTCCTGGTAACCTGTTTCATTCTTTTAGTGAATCTCTGCAAGAGCGCAGCACCTTGCAAGAGGAAAATGAACGCCTCAAACAGGAAAACCTGTATTACAAATCGCGCTTTGAGAAGCTCTATGCACTGGAAGCGGATAACGAGCGCCTGAAACGCCTGCTTGGCCAGTCCGATGATATTGCTGAACAGGTTCTGCTAGCCGAACTTGTCGAGGTCAGTCTCGAGCCCTACACGCAGCAGATCGTTCTGAACAAGGGCACGGCAGACAATGTTTATATTGGCCAACCCGTCATCAACGGCGAAGGTGTGATAGGGCAGGTGGTGCACACAAGTTATGCGCAGAGCATTGTTACCTTGTTGACCGATCCTGATAGTGCAGTGCCTGTAATGGTGATGCGCAACGGTCTACGAGGCGTGATGCGTGGCACAGGGGTGCGGGATCGACTTAGCTTGCCTTATCTGACGCCCAACGCGGATATACTGGTTGGCGATCTGCTGATCAGTTCCGGCATGGGCGGACGATTCCCGACCGGCTACCCGGTTGCCTCTATTACCGCTATCGAACGCAATCCCAGCCTGGAGTTCCTGCATATTGAAGCTACGCCCGTGGCCCGGCTGGATCATGGAAGGGAAGTCCTGTTGATCTGGCCTGGTGAAGAAGAAATGACTAGTAAGGTTCCCGCAGTGGAAGAGCAGGGACAGGAAGCCATGGCCATACCTGAAGCAGAAGAGGGGCAGTAGCAGTGCTATCCGTACTGGGAAGCTTCCCCCTGTTTCTGACCGTGCTGATTGCCCTGTTCCTTACGGGTGTCAGCTTGCCTGAGCAATTTGTACCCTATTGGCCGGACTGGATTGTGCTGGTCCTGATCTATTGGGGGATGGCGTACCCGGGCCGGGTCAGTGTTTTCTCGGGATGGCTGCTCGGTTTGCTGGTGGATGTTATGCACGGCAGCCTGCTCGGTCAGAATGCCCTGGCCCTGACTCTGATCAGTTATACCGTCAACGTTCTGCATCTGCGTATGCGCATGTCCCCGCTTTTGCAACAGTCTTTCTTTATTATGTTTCTGGTTGCTGTGCACCTTGGGATTACGGCCTGGATCAGGGGGATGACAGGTGTATTTGTTGTCACCCCGATGTACTGGATGCCTGCGATTATCAGTGGAGTTATCTGGCCTGTCCTGTTCGTCATGCTGCGCGATGTACGGCGTAGTGGAATGACACGCTAGTACAGCAAAGTGGCGGCTTAATCAGTGTCAGGTCTGCAGATCAAGGATGTGTTCCGCGAAGCACGCCTGTTCACCTCACGCGCTGTTGCCATCGGTCTACTCATGTTTGTACTGGCTGGCCTGCTGCTGGCACGGCTGTACTACCTTCAAGTCATTGAGTACGAACGTTATAGTACTCTGTCTAAAAATAATCGCATCAGTCTGGTGCCGACACCGCCTGTGAGAGGGCTGATCTTTGACAGAAATAGCGTGCCGCTCGCACAAAACGTTCCGTCAAATACACTCGAAGTCGTTCCCGATCATGTTGATGACATGGACATGTTGCTGGATGAATTGGGACAGCTCATACAGCTGTCCAAATCTGATCTCACACTGTTCCGGCGTAACATGAAGCGTCACGCAGGTTTCAAGAGTATCGTATTACGCAGCCAGTTGAGTGATGAAGAGGCCGGCCGGTTCGCCGTTAACAGCTACCGGTTCAAGGGAGTGCAACTGAATGCGCGTCTTGAACGCAATTACCCGCTGGCCGAAAGCGGAGTTCACGTCCTCGGCTATGTCGGACGAATCAGCCAGCGTGATCTGGAGAAGATTGATGAAAACCAGTATCGCGGCATCAACTTTCTCGGCAAGCTGGGCATTGAGGCCTATTACGAAGACGAGTTGCGAGGCAAAAGCGGCTTTGAACAGGTTGAAACTAATGCTCATGGCCGGATTGTACGCACAGTGTCGAGTACGCCCTCTGAACCAGGAAAAAATCTGTATTTGACCATTGATAGTCGGCTGCAGGCAGTGACGGAGAAGGCCATGGCCAATCGCCGTGGTGCGGTCGTCGCCATTGAGCCATCCAGTGGCGAAGTACTGGCTTTCGCGAGTACACCGACCTATGACCCTAATCCATTTGTGCTGGGTATCGATTCGGAGTCCTATGCACTGTTGCGCGATTCAATAGACACTCCGCTGCTGAACAGGGCTTTGCGTGGCCGTTATGCGCCGGGTTCGACGATCAAGCCATTCATGGGCATGAACGGCCTGGAATTTAAACGCAGTCCAGCAAAAAAGACGTTTTGCCCGGGCTTCTTTACACTTACCAAGGGCGGCCACAGGTATCGCTGCTGGAAGCATAGTGGTCACGGCTCCATGGACATGCACGATTCCATTGTGCAGTCCTGCGATGTGTATTTCTACGATCTGGCACGTAATCTAGGCATTGAACGCATGCACGATTACCTGGATGGTTTTGGTTTTGGGCGCAAGACCGGCATCGACATGAATGGCGAGTCAGCTGCCTTGCTGCCGTCGCGTGACTGGAAGCGGGGTGCGCGAGACGAACCCTGGTATCCGGGTGAAACTGTCATCGCCGGTATTGGTCAGGGCTATATGCTCGTCACACCGTTGCAGCTGGCGTCGGCAACATCCGCATTGGCCAATGAAGGCATACGTATGAAGCCGCATTTCCTGTTAGCCGAGCAGAACCCGATGGATGGCGAGATAAGGCCGGTGAATCTACAGGCGGCTCAGCCCAGGATAATCAACAGTGATGCCATCCCCATTATTCAGAATGCAATGATAGATGTCACCAGCAGCGCGCGTGGTACCGCACGGCGTATCGGTGCAAACAGCCCCTACAAAATTGCGGCCAAGACCGGTACTGCACAGGTAATCGGTATCAAGCAGAATGAAAAATATAACGAGGAGGAAGTGGCCTTGCGGCATCGCGACCATGCCCTGTTCATCGCCTATGCCCCGGCCGATAACCCCAGGATTGCCGTGGCCGTAATTGTCGAGAACGGCGGTCACGGCGGCTCAACTGCGGGCCCCATCGCGCGTAAGGTGATGGATTTTTACCTGCTCGGCAAGGAGCCGGAAGCGTGAGCAGAAGTGGTTCACTGGGCATAGACTGGATACTGCTCAGCGGCCTGTTGACGCTGTCAGGAATCAGCCTGTTCGTGCTGTACAGTGCGAGTGATCAGAATATGGACATGCTGATTCGCCAGTCGCTTCGCATGGGTCTGGCGTTCGTGGTGATGTTATTTATTGCCCGAATAAAGCCGGAGAAACTGATGCGCTGGACGCCATGGCTGTATGGCATTGGTCTTATGCTGCTGGTAGTTGTGCTGGCGGCGGGCGTCATCGGCAAGGGTGCACAGCGCTGGATAGACCTGGGTTTGATCCGATTCCAGCCTTCCGAAATGATGAAGCTGGCAGTGCCGATGATGGTTGCCTGGGTCATGGTCAAGCAGCCCATGCCGGCGCGCCTGGGAACAGTGATCCTGGGCTTCATCGTTGTGCTGGTACCCACGGTGCTCATCATCAAGCAGCCGGATCTCGGTACGTCTTTACTGATTGCCGGTTCCGGTATCGTGGTGATTTTTCTTGCAGGCATGTCCTGGCGTTTGATCGCCATTCTGGCCGGGTTGGCCGCTGCTGCGGCACCGCTGGCCTGGTATCTGCTGCATGATTACCAGCGTCAGCGCATAATCACCCTGATAGATCCGTGGTCCGACCCGTTAGGTTCCGGCTACCACACCATCCAGTCGGCTATCGCCGTAGGCTCCGGCGGTCTGTATGGCAAGGGCTGGCTGAACGGCAGTCAGTCACAACTGGACTTCATACCCGAACGTTCAACCGATTTCATCTTTGCTGTTTTTTCTGAAGAGTTCGGCTTCATAGGATCCATTCTGCTGCTGCTCGTCTACTTGTTCGTGGTTGGGCGCAGTCTGTTTATTGCCATGGAGGCCAAGGAGTCCTATACGAGGTTGTTATGTGGCTCACTGGCTGTGACTTTCGCCATTTATGTGTTCGTCAATATCGGCATGGTGACAGGTATCCTTCCTGTGGTTGGCGTACCGTTGCCGCTGATCAGCTACGGGGGAACGTCGATGGTTTCATTAATGGCGGGTTTTGGTATTCTGATGTCCGCCCATGCGAACCGATGGTTCATGCACTAAGGAGGAATATAGTACTGTGAATAAACTCGGGCTTATCACCGCCGGGCTGTTATGTGCGGCCACACAGGGAGCATTCGCCGTGGACAGTAGTGACTATCCACAGTTAAAAAAGCTGTATCGCACCGTGGCGGCAGAAAGCAGCTACACAGAAAAGCAGCTGGAAAGTCTGTTTGCGAACGTAGAGCTGCAACCCCGCATCATCGAGATCATGGAACGTCCGGCGGAGTCCCTTCCCTGGTACAAGTACCGCAAGATATTCCTGACCGGGAAAAACATCACCAACGGGGCAACCTTCTGGCGTCAGAATGCGAACACTCTCAAGCGTGCAGAGGAAGAGTACGGCGTGCCGGCCGAAATCATTGTTGCGACTATTGGCGTCGAGACGCGCTATGGCACCAATACAGGTGGCTACAAAGTCATCGAGGCCCTGTCGACGCTCGGCCTGGACTATCCGCGCCGCAGCAAATTTTTCATGAAGGAACTGCAGCACTTCCTGTTATTGAGCCAGGAGCATAAACTCGATCCGCTCGATGTCAGTGGCTCTTATGCCGGTGCTATTGGGTACCCGCAATTTATGCCCAGCAGTTATCGTTCTTATGCAATCGATTTTGACGGCAGCGGCCAGAGTGATCTCTATAACAGCATGGAGGATGCCATCGGCAGCGTTGCCAATTACTACTCACGCCATCGCTGGAAGATGGGACAGCCTGTTGGCGTGCCGGTAGAACTGGTAAAGGACAGTGCGAACAAAATGGTCACCAAAGGGCTGAAGGCGAACAAGACTGTCGGCAAGCTGAAAAAGTCTGGTGTGCGCATCGATGTTGACGTTGCCTCGAAAACGCCTGCTGCACTGCTGAAACTGGAGGGTAAGACGGGTCCGGAGTATCGCATGGTGTTCAAAAACTTTTTTGTCATCACCCGCTACAACACGTCACAGCTTTATGCGATGGCCATACAACTGCTGAGCGAAAAGATCCGCGAGCAATATCAGGGTGGTGAATGCGTACAATCCGATCTCTGCTGATCCTTGCCCTGGTCACGGCAATCGCGGCTTGCAGTTCATCCCGCAAGGGCGGCTATTATGAGAATGATGGCCCGCCCGACAAGAATGTAGATCTGTCGAGCATACCCGACGCAGTGCCGTATCCGGAGCCACTCAGCAAGACCGGCAATAAACCCTACGACGTATTCGGCAAGCACTATGTACCGATTACCAGTGCGCAGGGCTTTCACCAGAAAGGTGTTGCTTCCTGGTATGGCAAACAGTTTCATGGGCGGCGCACATCTAGCGGCGAAACCTATGATATGTATGCGATGACTGCCGCGCATACGGTATTGCCACTACCGAGTTATGTGCGCGTCACGAATGTTGCCAATGGACGTACTGTGGTCGTCAAAGTGAATGACAGAGGGCCATTCAAATCCAGCCGGGTCATGGACCTGTCGTATGCAGCCGCCTCACGCCTCGATATTGTCAGGAATGGGACGGCACTGGTTGAAATCGTCTCGATAGGGGAAAATACCCCGCAACAGCGAACTGCTGCAGAACCACCTGTTCAACAGACAACAGGGCAACTACTGTACATTCAGCTAGGCGCCTTCAGTAACCCGGATTCCGCCCAGCGTCTACGTCAGCAATTGCTTGACGAGGGATATCAAGATGTTGCCGTGACGGAGCTAAAGCGTGACAGTCTGCGACTGCATCGAGTCAGGCTGGGCCCGCTGGAATCCCCCCAACAGGGAGATGTACTGTTAGGTATGCTGCGTGATGCAGGACATACACAGGCAAAGCTTATTGAAGAGTAATTATTCATCAGAGCTAGAATGTATTGCGTAGTGAAGGCTTTCGGGGTGCATTTTCCAGTAGCGTCTTCTGCAGGGACGCAGAAGCCGAGCCTGCGTCATACACGGATGTATCAGTGTCGCGAAAGGCAGGACGCCGGAAGCGACCATGGACGTATTCACAGCGTCTGCTGGAAAATGCACCCCGGAAGACTGAACGATGCCGGAATACTGGATGTTTTCAACAATCCGTCCATACAACATAAAAGGAAATAGTAAAGAAATGTTCAAGACCATAATTATGTTCCTGGTGCTGATTGCATCAGTAACGATACCGGCCCATGCCCTGGATCAGAAGAACCTGCCTGCGGCGAACGCAGCAGCGCCAGACATCGCCGGCAAGTCATGGCTGCTGGTTGATTACGATAGTGGAGCGGTGCTGGCAGCCGGCAACCCGGATCTGCGCGTAGAACCCGCAAGTCTGACCAAACTCATGACCGCATACCTGGTGTTTAATGAGCTGGCGGAGAATCGCCAGCAGCTGGACAGCATGGTCTATGTCAGCGAGAAGGCCTGGCGTACGGAAGGTTCTCGTATGTTCATCAAGGTAAACAGCCGTGTGCGCCTTGAAGACCTGATCATGGGAATGATTATTCAGTCGGGCAACGATGCCACAGTTGCACTGGCCGAGCACATTGCCGGTACAGAGGATGCCTTTGTCGGGCTGATGAACCAGGCTGCCGTCAAACTTGGTATGAATGGTACTCATTTTGAGAACAGTGTTGGCATGCCTGGGAAGGATCATTTCACGACCGCTACTGACCTTGGCATTTTGACCCGGGCACTGATTCGCAATTTTCCTGAATACTACAAGTACTACTCCATAAAGGAGTTTACCTGGAACAAAATCACTCAGGGCAACCGCAATATCCTGCTCACGCGCGATCCGAGCGTGGACGGCGTCAAAACAGGACACACCGAGTCGGCAGGCTATTGCCTTATAGGTTCTGCCCATCGTGACGGCATGCGCCTGATTGCCGTCGTTACCGGTGCAGACAGCAAGCTCAAGCGCGCTGACCTGGTGCACAGCCTGCTCAACTATGGATTCAGCAATTACATTACTCGAGAGGTGTATCCAGCAGGCAAAGTTTTGCAGAATGTCACCATATACAAAGGCGAGCACGAGAAGGTTGCGGTAGAAACCGGTGACGGGATCTCACTGACAGTGCCACGGCGCAGCAAGGCTGACATTACCCAGGTGCTGTCTGTGCCTGACTACGTCATTGCCCCGGTAGAAGCCAGTCAGGCGTTGGGAGACATCGAATTTACCGTTGCAGGCGCCAGCCTTGGACACTATCCGCTAACTACGACGACTGCTGTGGCAGAAGGCGGCATTATCGACCAGCTGATGGGTACCATCATGCTGTGGTTTGAATAGGCTCTGTATATGAATGTCTATCTTAACGGTGATTACCTTGATGACAGCGAAGCACGTATTTCGATATTCGACCGCGGCTTCATGTTTGGTGATGGTGTATACGAAGTCATCCCGGTCTATGGTGGTCGTTTGTTCCGGTTTGATCAGCATCTCGTGCGCCTCAGACATTCGCTGGATGCCATTGCACTTAAGATATTGATAACAGATGAGCAGCTGACGGATATTTTCAATCAATTACTGGATGGCGGGACGGACGATGCCTCGATATATCTGCAAATCACCCGTGGTGCTGCGCCGCGCAACCACAGCTTTCCCGCAACACAGTCGCCGACCGTACTGGCCTATGCCCAGGACCTGGTCTATCCGGATGAAGCGCAGCGCAATATGGGCGTACGTGCAGTAACTCAGCCGGACCAGCGCTGGCAGCGCTGCGACATCAAGTCGGTGTCTTTGCTGGCGAACGTACTCGCACGCCAGTATGCCGCTGAGCATGATGCACTGGAGGCAATTTTGACGCGTGATGGTTACATCACAGAAGGGGCGGCCAGCACCATGTTCATGGTCAAAGATGACCAGCTGCTAACGCCTCCGAACGGCCATGCAATCCTGCCTGGCATCACAAGAGACCTGATTGTAGAAATTGCTGCAGCGAACGATCTGGAGTGTAATGAAGTCGAAATTCCAGAGCAGGATCTGTACAGTGCGCAGGAGATCTGGCTGGCCAGTTCGACGAAAGAGGTCCTGCCGGTAACGGTGCTCAATGGTCAGCCGGTAGCCGATGGGAAACCAGGTGAACAGTATCAACAGATGATTCGTCTGTACGATGACTTCAAGCAACGTTTCCGTCAGGGGCTCACGGCGTGAGTGATGAAGAGAATGCCGAAGCCGGCAAACTCGAGTTTCCATGCCAGATCGGCATCAAGGCCATGGGCAGGCAGACGGAGCAGTTTGCGGAAATCGTCAAAGCAGTTGTTGCCATGCACGTAAATGATGATGCCATCGTCGAGGTACGCATACGCAGCAGCAGCGCAGGTAAATACCTCTCGGTTACCTGTGAAGTTCAGCTTGAAGATCGTGAGCAGATGGAAGCCATCTATGCAGCGATGTTTGAGCATCCGGATATTTTAATGACGCTCTAAACAGATAAGTGATTAATCTACCAAGAGTGTGGAAGCTGGCCGGCGTGATCTTTCAGGACCGTCGGAGGCATGGATGCCGACGCCGAGCTTACATGGATGTATTCACAGCGGGTCCTGTAAGATTATGGCGGCTAGCTTACGCACAGTGTAGCTAATGCCGCCAATCTCGGTCAGCAACACAATTATTCTACGCCAGTGGCTGCAACCTGTTCCATACCAGCCATGCTGGCATGCCATGCGTGAATTTACTCGTGCTCGGCAGGAAACTGATCAAGATGAGTTATGGGTGTTGGAGCATTTACCTGTCTACACATTGGGTATTCGAGGCAAGTTCTCTGACGCACCTTCAGATGCATCCGATATCCCGATTGTACAGAGCGATCGCGGTGGCCTGATCACTTATCACGGGCCAGGCCAACTGGTCATCTATACCCTGATTGATATTCGCCGTCGCAGGCTGGGTCTCAAAGTGCTGGTTGATATGCTTGAACAATCGGTCATTGATTTACTGGTAACACAGGATATTCAAGCACAAAAGAAAATCGATGCCCCCGGTGTTTATGTTGAGGGCCGTAAGCTGGCCTCGCTTGGTCTACGGATGATCAACGGCAGGACCTACCACGGACTCAGTCTGAATGTGGACATGGATATGGCTCCTTTCGAACATATCCATCCATGCGGGTTTGAAGGCCTGGAAATGACCGACCTTGCACGGCTTGGGTGGTCTGAGGATGTTGCCAGTATAGGCAGACTGCTTGCGAGGGAGATAAGCAGCTTGCTCGGTTATACTCAAATAATGAATAGAGAAGCAACATGGAAAAGCCCGACATGACCCAACGCAACAGCCTGTCAGCACCATTGCCAGCAGGCGCTGAAAAGGGCAAGGCAAAAACCGCGCGCATACCCATCAAGATAGATCCCACGACGGAAATCCTGCGCAAGCCAGACTGGATCCGCGTTAAGGCGCCGACGACACCCGAAGTCATGCGCCTGAAGAAGGTTCTGCGCAAGCAATCGCTGCATACAGTCTGCGAAGAGGCGGCCTGCCCGAATCTGGGCGAGTGTTTCAGTAAGGGTACCGCGACCTTCATGATACTCGGTAATGTCTGCACACGCCGCTGCCCGTTCTGTGATGTTGCTCATGGACGGCCCGATCCAATCGATGATGAAGAACCGGAAAACCTGGCCAGCACGATTGCGGCCATGGGACTGTCTTATGTCGTGATTACCTCCGTTGATCGTGATGATTTGCGTGACGGCGGCGCGGGTCACTACGTCAGTTGCATACAGGCAGTACGGGAGCAGTCGCCAGCGACACGTATAGAAGTACTCGTGCCTGATTTTCGTGGCCGGTTGGATATTGCGCTGGAGATACTTAACAACGCTCCGCCGGATGTCATGAACCACAATCTGGAGACGATCCCGCGGTTGTACAAACAGGTCAGGCCGGGTGCCGACTATCAGTGGTCACTAAAACTTCTCAGGGAATTCAAACGGGCCCATCCAGGTGTTCCGACCAAATCCGGATTGATGGTTGGCATCGGTGAGGAGGCAGATGAAGTGCTTGCCGTGATGCGGGATCTGCGCGAGCATGGTTGTGAGATGTTGACTATTGGCCAGTATCTGCAGCCGACTCGCCATCACTTGCCCGTGACACGCTATATTCCCCTGGAGGAATTCCAGCGTTACAGCGAAGAGGGCAGGGCAATGGGCTTTACCAGTGTTGCCAGTGGGCCACTGGTGCGGTCCTCCTACCATGCAGACCTGCAGGCTGCCGGGCAGATTGTCACCTGACATAGGTAAGTGTAACTGAGATTTACCATCTGTCTGCCATATTATGTCTCCCGTCCGGAAAGTTTCTAAAAATAACAATTAGCCATGCTTGTGACATAACGTGAACTACAATGAGTTTGGCTTGTATGTGTTTGCAGGTTTAGTACGGTTGTATAAATAATAATAAACCATGTAACGGGGAAGATAATGTTAATAGAATGGTCTGATGAGTTAAGTGTAGGTATCCAGGAGATTGATGAACAACACAAAGCCCTAGTAGGTCTGGTCAACGATATGCATGATGCCATCCAGCAGCACCATGGTTCGGAAGTCACTTCCGACATCCTGCAGCGCCTGGCGGAATACACTAAAAATCCATTTTGCGGTCGAAGAAAGCCTGTTCCGCATCTTCGATTACCCCGGATACGAGGCCCACAAGAAGCAGCACGACGAGTTGCTCAATGAAGTTGTCGAACTGCAGGAAAAGATCAATAGTGGTAAGGGAAGTATCAGTTTCCAGTTACTGCATTTTCTGAAGATGTGGCTGACACAGCATATTCTGGATTCGGACAAGGAATACAGTGCATATCTGCTGAAGTCTGGCCTCAAGGAAAAATCATCAAAATCCGGCTGGTTCAAGAAGCTCTGGCATTAGCCTGATTGCCTGGCTGAGACCGCTCCCGAATAGATGTATCTGAAGAAGAACTCGCCCTGTTCCATGCAAGCCTGGAGCGAGCCAGTGCCAATCCAGTTTTTCTGGATACATTTTATGATGGTTTCCTTTCCCGCTCGGACGATATACCTAAATATTTTGAGCATACGGACATGGGCAGACTCAAGCGTAAACTAAAGTCATCCCTGCATATGATGACGCTGCTCATCGATGAATCTCCTGGCATTGAAATGTATGTGGCACATCTGTCTCGTGTGCATGACAGCTATCAAATCCCGGCCAGCATGTACCAGATATGGCTGGATACCCTGATCGATGCTGCTCGCCGCTGCGATCCCCTGTTCGACTCAGGCCTCGAAGTTATCTGGCGTGAAGTCCTGGGCAAGAGGATTGCTATCATGGCTGCCGGTGTTGGGAGTCATGAGGTGCAGCATCCGATAGCAGGTTGATTCGTTTATAAGCAAGCACTTCCAGCCCATTCCTCAATTAATTTTTCATATATTCATACCTTTAGTCGGGTATAGATAGTCGCTCGTCAAATACATCATGTTTACCTGTTAACTAACTGAAAACTAATGCTATACAGTTAAGTTAAAGGGAGTTCCATAGCAGGAGTATGGGGCAGAAGCACCTGGCTGGATGGTAATTATATTCGGCTGGCCGGTGAGTAATTCATGAGACATGACTAGACGATGCAAGTATATTATCTGGAAGATTTTCTCGATTACATCCTGGTGACGGGACAGGGATTTATGTCCGACTGGCGCCTGAGCCTCAGCACTCGCGAGACCGAAATATTTCATGGCAGTGTGGCCAGAGCACAGGCCAATGATGTATTTCTGGATGCCTTTTACGATGCTTTCATGGATAGTTCTGGCGAGACGCAGCACAGTTTCAGCGGTGGTGATATGCAGCTAATCAAACGCAAACTGCATGGCTCATTGAAGATGATCGCACAGCTCAAGGATGACCAGCCGGAAGGCTATGTGATTATGGGTGACCTGCCGCGTATGAATGCCCACTTCCATGTCTCAGAAGGTATGTACCAACTATGGCTGGAGGCCCTGCTCAAGGCGGTCAGTCGTTGTGATCCTCATTTTAACAATTATCTGGAAGACATCTGGCGGCACATCGTCAGCGAAGGCATCAGTCACATGCTTGAAGGGGTGGGGGCGAAGCAGGACAACTACAATTCATTAGTCAGTTGATGGCTCGCTGCTTAATCGGCAAGCCTCTCTGACAGCAAGCGCAAGCGTTCGGTTGTTCCTATGTCCATCCATTCCCCGTTGTAGATTTCACCGTTTACCTCACATTGCCCGAACTTTGAGCGCAATAATCCCGCCAGTGCAAAGCGACCTGCTTCACACTTATCGAACAGGCTGTGCCGGTAGATGCCTATACCGCTGAATGTCCAGTTTTGTGATCCCTGCACTGCGTTAGCCACACAGCCTTCATGCAGGCAGAAGTCGCCGTCAGGGTGGTGTGCAGGGTTCTTGACTAGAACCAGGTGAGCCTGACTGTCGATGCTTTGCGGCAGCCGGCCGAGGTCCATGTCAGTCCAGATATCACCATTGATGACCAGGAAGGGGTCGGATTGCAGCAGGGGAAGAGCCTTGTAGATGCCGCCGCCGGTTTCCAGTACACACCCCGTTTCATCTGAATACAGTATATTGACTCCGTAACTGGCACCGTCCCCAAGGGTATCGATTATTTTCTGTCCCAGGTGCGCCACGTTGATGACGATATCCCTGATTCCTGCTTCGGCCAGAGCATACAGATGGTGTTCTATCAGGCGATGCGGGCCAGCCTGCAACAGGGGTTTTGGCGTCTGGTCAGTCAGCGGTCGAAGCCGTTCACCCCGACCCGCGGCAAGAATCATTGCATGCATGGCAGTTCATTCACGAAGTCAGACAATTCTGACAGTTCAGGGTCGTTCTCCAGCGCCTGGCGCAGGTAGCGCATGGTCAGAGGAATGTCGTTCAGGTAGCCATCTTTGCCATCACGGTAGTACAGCCGTGCGAAGATCCCGGCAACCTTCAGGTGTCGTTGTATTCCCATACGGTGGAACCAGCGCAGGAACTGCTGCTCATTTTCATTGCCCAGTAAGCCGGATTGCAGAGCCAGTTTATGGTAGCCCAGCACCCATTCCTCAACCAGCGCTGCAGGCCACTCGATATAACAATCTTTCAGGAGCGACACGAGATCGTAGGTAATGGGACCTGTGACAGCATCCTGAAAATCGAGAATGCCCGGGTTGTGGCGCTCAGTCAGCATCAGGTTGCGCGAGTGGTAGTCACGATGGACCCATACCTGTGGTTGCTGCAACGCAGAATCAGTCAGAATGGTCCAGGCGCGAACCATGATCGCATGCTCCCCGGCAGTTGCTTCGTGCTGCAGAGCGTGAACAAGATACCAGTCGCGGAACAGATCCATTTCATCTGACAGCAGTTTAAGGCTATAGGGCGGCAGGAAGTCCGGTTGTTGAAATGTGCCGGCCTGCAATGTCACCAGGGCACCCAGTGCATCGCCGTACAGACGTTCAACATTACTGTTGTTCAACAGGTTGAGATACTGCTGAGTACCTAGATCCGTCATGAGGACAAACCCCTGGACATCCTCTTCAGCTAGTATTTCCGGCACATTGAGACCGATGGCATGTAACTGGCGTGCAATTCGGCAGAATGTGCCGATCTCCTCCTTAGCTGGCGGAGCATCCATGACGATCAGACTCTCATCGTCCTTGCTGATTCGGAAATAGCGCCGGAAACTGGCATCACTGGATGCGGGCGCCATCGTGAATTCGATGCCGGGCAGCTGGCTTTCCAGCCAGCCAGTAATTTTTTCTTTTCTTACGTCCAATCGATAGTATCCATCTGTATAATACGGCGTTTTAAGTCATAGCTTGAAGGGTCAGACATTCTATGCCATTTTACGCGACGCACAACCATAAGGCGCCTGTTATGAGATCAGGATTACCGAAATTTGCTGCTACACCACTACTGACCACAAGTTTATTAGCATCATTTTTATCCCCCGGCATTGTCCATGCCTATGAAGGCGAATTGATCGATGGATTTACCAGTACTCTGCTGGAAGTCTATCGGGAAGCAGTCGGCCAGGCTTGCCCGCCGGGCGTCATTGAGCACAGGGTTCCATCAGCTGACCTCGCAGAAGGTGCCGTAGCACTGGAGGGTGAAACCACCGAACTGGTCGACAGCAACATGCTGATATTTTCCGGCAATGCCGAAATCGAGAAAGACGGTCTGATCATCAATGCCGACAGCCTGAAATACAACAAAGCAGACGATACATTTACAGGCGAAGGTAATATCCGCATACAGAGTCCGGACGGGCATATATTTCAGGCCGACTCCATGGAAATGGAAGTCGGAACAGAACTCGGATCCGCAAAAGGCGTTGAGTACACGATTGTTAATACTGAGCGTAAGCCCAAACGTGAGGATCGCGCCTTCGTACGAGCGCAAGGCCGTGCAGACGGCATCGAGTTTGTCGGCAAGGATCTGATATCCCTGCAGAATGCGACCTATTCGACTTGTCGCAAGGATAAGGAAATTGCTGTCCTGTCAGCCACAGATATAGAGCTGGATACGACCGCAGGTACAGGCAAAGCAAAGAACATGATACTGCGTATGTATGATGTGCCGGTGTTCTGGTTCCCGTATGTCAGCTTCCCTATAGATGACACTCGAAAATCAGGATTTCTAATGCCGTCCATCGGGTCCACCACAAAATCCGGTACGGTTTTCAACGTTCCATACTACTGGAATATCGCACCGAATATGGATGCCACCATCGCAGGCAAATACTACAGTGACCGTGGCCTGCAGGGGCAGGGTGAATACCGCTATCTGTCTGAAAAGTTCAAAGGGCAACTGCTCGGCACCTACCTGGCAGACGATAAAAAGACGGATGAAGATCGCTATGCCTATCATGTAGGTCATAACCAGCGCTTCTCTAATCGCTGGCGTGCTGATGTTGATTACACAGCCGTTTCCGATGCGGACTATTTTGATGATTTCTCTGATGAACTGTTGTTTACGTCGGCGACCTATTTAAGGCAGAACGCATCCCTTGCTTACGCAGGTGACTGGTTGCGCGGTGAAGCATCGTATTCACACTTCCAGACCATTGATGAGACGATCCCGGAGTCCACCCGGCCCTATACCCAGGAACCACGTGTGGTATTGAGCACCAACCTGCCAAGCATGAACCGGTTCAAGTTATATGCCTATGGTGAATACAACAACTTTCAGCGTGATGATCGTGTAAGCGGCCCGCGTACTGATTTACTGGCCAGCGCCGAGTACGATCTCAGTGCACTGTACGGGTTTTTCAAGCCTAAAGTTTCTGCACGATATACAGCCTATAGCCTGGAAAATGTCACGGAAGGCCTCAGCGAAGACCCGACCCGCAGTATTGGATCGGTATCTCTGGATACAGGGTTGTATTTTGACCGGCTGGCGACAATGAAGGGCAAGGACTATACACATACTCTTGAGCCACGCCTCTACTATCTGTATGTCCCGTATGAGAATCAGGATGACATACCGGTTTTTGATACCGGTGAAACTTCATTCAGCGTCAGCCAGATGTTTCGGGAAAACCGCTTTACATCGGCAGACCGTATTGGTGATGCCAATCAGATGACCCTGGCTTTGACCAGTCGCTTGCTGGAGTCGGATTCCGGCAGGGAACTGATACGTGGCCTGATCGGACAGATCTACTATTTTGAAGATCGCCGTGTGACCTTGCCGGGCCGGGAGGAACAGACTTTCGGCCGATCAGATTTCGTTGGCGAACTCTATGTCAACCTGACTGACAGACTGAATATGTTCAACTTCCTGCAGTATAATGCGGAAGACAGCGAACTGGACCAGTTCAGAACAGATCTGCGTTATACGCATGGTCCTGGAAAGAATTTCAATCTTGGTTATTACTACGTCAACGGCGGTCTTGACGAACAGGTAAATGCCGATCTGGCCTGGCCGCTTGGGCCACGCTGGGACGTGTCTGCCCGTACCCGCTACTCTCTTTCCGACAGCCGCAACCTGTTAAATGGACTCGGTATCGGTTACAGCGCCTGCTGCTGGGGTTTACGTTTGTCAGGGCAGCGCCGCGTCGATAACCAGAGTGAATATATTAATTCCTTCATGCTCGAATTCGAGTTGAATGGTTTGACGACATTCAGAAGAGGCTTTGGTGGTACGACGGTAACACCTTGATCCCATAGACCTATGATAGGAATTCGCGTACTTTTTATACTTTTCTTTGTTGCTGCGGCGTATGCTGAGTCAATTCCGCTTGACCGTGTGCTGGCTGTCGTCAATGACGATATTATTACCATGCAGGAACTCAAGGAACAGGTCGGTGTCACCAGGGCCAGAATGAGACAGCAGGGTACTCCAATGCCTGATGAGAATCTCCTGCAGCAGAAAGTCCTCGAAAAACTGGTTTTCGAAAAACTGCAGGTACAAAGCGCCAAAGAAGCTGGTGTTGTAATCAGTGAAGATATGATTGATCAGGCACTCAATAACGTCGCACAACGTAATAATCTGAGCATCGATCAAGTCCTCGGAAAACTGAAAGACGAAGGCGTCAACGAAAAGGTATTCAGACAGAATCTCAAGGACCAGCTTGCGGTACAGGCAATCATTGATCGTGACGTAAAGGGCAAGATCTCTGTCAGTGACAGTGAAGTCGATGCCATGCTGGAACGACTGGGGCAGACCGGTCAGAGTGATCGTACCTATAAGCTGTCGCATATTCTGATTTCAACGCCGGATGATGCGACACAGGATGATATTCGTGCTGCAATCGCGCGTGCTGAAGCGCTGTTAATTCAAATCCGTTCTGGCGATCTTAGCTTCGGTGAAGCAGCTGTACGTTACTCGGATGCACAGGATGGTATCGATGGAGGTGGCCTTGGCTGGAAGACGCCAGACCAGTTGCCCGCAATCTTTACTGAAGCGCTGGGACCCATGGAAAAAGGTGACATCAGCCCGATCCTGCGCAGCCCAAATGGCATACATATCCTGTTTCTTGAAGATATTAAGGGCGCAGATGTCGACATGCATATGGCCATCCAGACCAGTGCACGACATATTCTGATCATGGCAAAGACACCGGTGGAGGTACGCGCCGCGCAGGAGCGATTGGTAGAGATGCGCACCGAGATTCTGGCCGGAAAAGATTTTGCCGAACTGGCACTGGCGAATTCAGAAGACCCGGGCAGCGCTGCCAAAGGTGGTGAACTTGGCTGGATGAACAAAGGTGAGACAGTACCTGCCTTTGAGCAAACCATGGACAGGCTGGAACCTGGTGAGCTGAGTCAGCCCGTTGTCAGTCAGTTTGGTGTGCACCTGATTCAGCTAAATGAACGTCGTGAAATAGATGTCAGTGACAAGCTGCGTCGAGAGAAAGTCCGTACACAAATAGCGAATCGCAAGAGCGAAGAGCGTTATGAACAGTGGCTGAGAGAGCTTAAGGCGAAGGCCTATATCGACTACAGAATTCCGCTGGAAGAACTATAAGTTATTAGTTTGAAGCTTGAAGCTTGTGAAGTGTGAAGTAATTAAATATCAGTGCACTTCACACTTCACACAGATTTATAAATTATAACCCCGCTCTTCGTGCATGTGGATATCCAGACCCTGGATTTCCTGTTCCTCCGTAACACGCAGACCTCTGGTTAACATACCAACAACCTTCAGTATGATGTACGTGGCAATGGCCGTATAGACCAGTGTCGCTGCAACGCCTATGAACTGGACCTTTAGCTGGCTGGCCATGGACGTGATGCCTGCAGCTTCGGCGAAACCATACCCACTGAAGACACCCAGAGACGTGGCAGAGAAGATGCCTACAAGCAATGTGCCGAGAATACCGCCGACACCATGTACCGGGAAGACATCCAGCGAGTCATCGATCTTGAGCACAGTTTTCAGGTAGGTGGTGGCCGTGAAGCAAACGCCGCCTGCCAGAATGCCTATGATCAGCGCACCACCAGGCCCGACGAAGCCGGATGCCGGGGTGATGGTGCCAAGTCCGGCAACCATGCCGGTGACAGTACCCAGGGCACTGGGCTTCCCGTAGCGCACCCATTCAATCAGCATCCATGTAATCGCTCCTGCGGAGGCGGACAGATGTGTCACTAGCATGGCCATCGCTGCATCGCTATTTGCAGCAAGAGCGCTGCCTCCATTGAATCCGAACCAGCCGACCCACAACATGCCAGCACCGGCAACAGTCAGTGTCATGTTATGCGGAATAATTGCAGAACTGCCGAAGCCTCTGCGTTTACCCAGCACCAATGCGGCTACCAGAGCTGCTACGCCTGCGGTGATGTGGACGACAGTGCCACCGGCAAAGTCATACAGGCCCATCTCCTGCAGCCAGCCACCGCCCCAGACCCAGTGTGTAACCGGTATGTAGACGATGATCAGCCATGCCATGCTGAACAGAACAGTGGAGGAGAATTTCATGCGCTCTGCGAAGCCACCTATGATTAATGCTGGTGTAATGATGGCGAATGTCATCTGGAACAAGGCAAACAACGATTCTGGGATGTCACCGCTGAGGGTGTCCTTGCCGATGCCCGCCATGAATACTTTGCTGAAATCACCAATCCAGGCATTGCCTTCGCCGAATGCCAGACTGTATCCAAACGTGAACCAGATAACGGAAGACAATCCGGCGATGGTGAAGCACTGCATCAGGATAGACAGTACGTTTTTGGATCGCACCAGACCACCGTAGAACAGGGCCAGGCCGGGTAAGGTCATGAACAAAACCAATGCGGTACAAGCCAGTATCCAGGCTGTGTTGCCAGTATCCAGGCTGGTTTCTTGAGCCATCGCCGGCAGGGAGATAAACAGCGCGAATACTACAAGCAAGCTTGCTGTAAATATATTCATAAGAGACAATCGTAAGTGTTTAATATGAGACTGCCGTAGCAGGCAAATAGTCTTAGAGAATTCCTGAATAAGTCCAGAGGGATGGGGGTTCGGGGGAAGGGCTGCAACATGCTATTGATTGCTCATTTAAAATAAGCCTTCCCCGTAGATAAACTTGTAAGGGGACTCTGAATGAGTCGTGCAACGACTTATTCAGAGTATCCTTAGAGCGCATCGTTGCCAGATTCGCCGGTACGGATACGGATGACCTGTTCGAGGTTTTGCACGAAGATCTTGCCATCGCCAATCTTGCCAGTACCTGCTGAGCCAATGATGGCACTGGTGACGTTGTCGACCTGGTCATCGGCAATGGCGATCTCGAGTTTAACTTTGGGCAGGAAATCGACAACATATTCTGCACCGCGATACAGTTCTGTATGGCCTTTTTGACGGCCAAAACCTTTTACCTCAGTGACAGTAATACCCTTGATGCCGATGTCGGCCAGTGCATCACGAACATCGTCGAGACGGAATGGCTTGATGATTGCGGTTACCATTTTCATTTTTTAGTTCTCCTCATTTAGATCATTCCGCGAGTTTGCCTGATTTTATACTGTGCTTACAAGGCAGGGTGGTGATGATTCCCACGCGGATGTTATCGGTATGCAAAAACACGGGCGCCGGAGCGCCCGTTCAATCTCCAGATGGAGAAGGGGATCAGACTATTTGGTGGTGAATTCCGGGTAGGCTTCGAGGCCGCATTCACCGATATCCACACCTTCGTATTCCTCTTCTTCGCTGACACGGATGCCGAAGATCAGCTTGATGACCAGCCACACTACGAAGCTGGCGCCGAATACCCAGGCAAAGATAGTGCCCAGACCGATGGCCTGTGTGACGAAGCTTGCATCGCCATTGGTCAGCGGTACAGCCATCAGACCCCACATGCCAACCACTCCGTGGACCGAGATTGCACCAACCGGGTCGTCAATGCGCAGTTTGTCGAGTGTGACGATCGAGAACACAACCAGGATACCGCCCGCAGCACCGATCAGGGTAGCAACAAGAGGAACCGGTGTTAGCGGTTCAGCCGTGATCGCAACAAGACCAGCCAGTGCACCGTTAAGGGCCATGGTCAGGTCAGCCTTGCCGAACAGCATGCGTGCTGTAACCAGGGCAGCAATAACACCACCTGCAGCAGCCATATTGGTGTTGACGAAGACCGCGGCGACAGCATTGGCTTCGCCAACGTTGGAAAGGATCAACTCAGAGCCACCGTTGAAACCGAACCAGCCCAGCCACAGAATGAACGTACCGAGTGTTGCGAGCGGCAGGTTTGCACCAGGGATAGCTTTGATTTCGCCATTCGGCCCGTATTTGCCTTTGCGGGCACCGAGCAGCAGGACACCGGCCAGAGCAGCCGCAGCACCGGCCATGTGAACGACACCGGAACCGGCAAAGTCAGAGAAGCCCATGCCGTCCAGGAAGCCGCCGCCCCATTTCCAGTAACCCTGCAGCGGGTAGATGAAGCCGGTCATGAAGACTGCAAAGATCATGAAAGACCACAGTTTCATGCGTTCGGCGACTGCGCCGGAAACGATTGACATCGCGGTTGCGACGAATACGACCTGGAAGAAGAAATCTGACATGCCAGAGTAGTAACTGCCGTCATACCAGCCGTCCATTTCTGTAGCCAGGACTTCAGCCGGGTCATTGTCACCACCAAACATGAACGAGAAGTCCAGTGCCGGGAAATACCCGTTGCCATCGGCCGGATACATGATGCCGTAACCCACCAGCATATACATAACGCAGGCAATGGCGAATAGAACGATGTTTTTCGTGAGTATTTCCGCTGTATTCTTGGCGCGGACAAGTCCTGCCTCGAGCATGGCGAAACCGGCAGCCATCCACATAACGAGGGCGCCACTCATAAGAAAATAAAATGTATCCAGCGCGTAGCTGAGATTTTTAATGCCTTCTAAAGCTTCCACAATAAATTCCTCTTAGGGTTGATAGGGTCGCAGGTCTATAACGCGTCGGCATCCGTTTCGCCGGTGCGTATGCGAACAACTTTTTCTACTGGTGTGACGAAGATCTTGCCGTCGCCGATTTTGTCTGTCTTGGCAACGCCAACTATGGCTTCGATGACCTGGTCGGCAATATCGGATGTAACTGCGACTTCCAGTTTTGCCTTGGGCAGGAAATCGACGACGTATTCGGCGCCACGATAAAGCTCAGTGTGTCCCTTCTGACGGCCGAAGCCTTTCACTTCGGTCACAGTCATGCCTGTGATGCCGATCTCGTGCAATGCGTCGCGCACGTCGTCAAGCTTGAAGGGCTTGATAATGGCGGTAATTAGTTTCATGTTGTAAATCTCCTTGTTGTGTTTGCCCAGGCCAGCGCAGTTTGTGCAATCCGATCCTGATGATTCATGACACTGGCAAAGCCGTATTTGTCATACTCCACATAAGCATCATTCGTGCCAAAGAATGTGTCCACATAAATATGTATATATAACAATGAGATAGGAGATTGATATTGAAGCATCCGATGCTCTCATGCACTCCGTACAGGCATGGTGTACTGATGATTCACCAAGATGGTGCGGGTTGCTTTCAATAAGTATCTGGGTAATGATCCTGCCACCATGAATAAGAAAGAATCACCGGCCGATAGTTTTATGCGTTTCCTCGAGGCAGCCATGCCCGCTGGCCTGGCTCAGTCCGTCAGCGAGAATATGCGCGCCGCGGCAAGCAGTGCCTTTGAGAAAATGGAGCTGGTTAGCCGGGAAGAACTGGATGTTCAGCAGCGTGTACTGCTCAGAACGCGTGAGAAGCTTGAAGCGCTGGAAAATCAGGTTGCTGAGTTGGAGAAGCAGCTTCTCAAGTAGATTGTATTGTCACGTTTGACATGGATGTGTCGAACTAAAGTATTAACATGGAAAGGAATCCATTATGTCACTCGCCGTTGTCTACAGCCGCGCCTCCTGCGGTATTGATGCCCCACAGGTAATTGTCGAAGTCTACATTTCTAATGGGCTGCCCTCGCTTTCCATTGTCGGATTGCCCGAGACCGCTGTCAAAGAGAGTAAAGATCGCGTTCGCGGTGCCTTGCTGACGTCCGGGTTTGAGTTTCCTGCGCGACGCATCACTATCAATATGGCGCCGGCCGATATTCCGAAAGAGGGTAGTCGTTTCGACCTGCCGATTGCCATCGGCATACTGGCGGCGTCGGGTCAGCTGGGTGAAGTTAATCTTGAAGAATACGAGTTCATTGCCGAGTTGGCGCTGACGGGTGTTTTGCGGCCTGTCAGCAGTGTGCTGCCGGCAGTTATTCGAGTCAGTCGTGACAAGCGCAAGCTGGTTATTGCTAACTGCAATAGCAATGAGGCCGCGCTGGTTCCAGATGGTGAGGTGTATAGCGTAGAGTCGCTCGGTGGTCTGGTATCTGCATTGACCGGCCAAAGTTCTTTGACCAGGGTCAAATCTTCACCTTCGTCAGCCATAGCCGCAGATGTGCCTGATATCGCTGATGTGCGCGGACAGCATCAGGCCAAGCGAGCGCTGGAGATTGCCGCAGCGGGCGCCCATAGCCTGTTGATGGTGGGACAGCCCGGTACCGGCAAGACCATGCTGGCCAGTCGCCTGGTGGGATTACTGCCAGAGATGTCTGAAGATGAGGCGTTGGAAACGGCTGTCGTACAAACATTGAACCGCAATGGTATTGACATGAGTCGCTGGCGAAATCGACCGTTCAGGGCGCCTCATCACACGGCATCAGCCGTTGCTCTGGTTGGCGGAGGCTCCAATCCGCGGCCGGGTGAGATATCACTGGCGCATAATGGTGTGCTGTTTCTGGATGAACTCCCCGAGTTCGAACGTCGCGTACTGGAGGTACTGCGCGAGCCTATTGAATCGGGTCGTATTTCTATCTCGCGTGCGGTTCGTCAGGTTGAATTTCCTGCGCGCTTCCAGCTTATTGCCGCTATGAACCCCTGCCCATGTGGCTATCACAGTGACCCTTCGGGGCGCTGCCGATGTACTGCCGAGCAGGTGCAGCGTTATCGCAGCAAGTTGTCCGGCCCATTACTCGACCGTATTGATCTCCAGGTGGAAGTGCCAGCTGTACCTGTCGATTTGATCCTTGGCAAGGCACCATCGGCGGAAAGCAGCCGTGATGTACGTAAACGTGTCAGCAGGGCACGTAAGATCCAATTGGCCAGATCAGGTAATACGAACAGCAGCATTGCTGCTCACCAGATTGAAGAACTGTGTTTTGTCCTGCCTGCCGCAAATGAATACCTGCGGCATGTGATGGACCGGCTGGGGTTGTCAGCCCGCTCGTATCATCGTGTTATCAAGGTTGCCAGGACAATTGCAGATTTGTCCGCTGAAGACGGGATTTCAGACCGGCATGTTGCGGAAGCGGTTCGTTATCGCAGCTTCTTTCAGAGCAATACTGTTAATTAATGATCTCATGTCTTGCCTGCTGCAGGCAGGGGGCAAATGACAACCATTCAGATTGATCGCTGCCTAATAGATTATTAAGGCGGTTGTCTGCGCCGTGTATATCCTTGTTGTAGATATCCAGCAGGTTTTCCGGTGCATACATGATGCGGGATGCCACCAGATACAGTTCTTCGAGTGTAATGGTCATTTCACGGACGTGGAATCTTGATAATTCGGCCAGGGCTGGCGACAGCGCATTGCCGTGCAGTGCGATTTCAGGCAGTACAGTTTCTTTCAGGGCCATTTTGAAATTATCGGTATCAGAATCCGGCAGGCTCGCATACCAGTAGGGTAATTCCTCAGCCGGATCCTCGACAGGGAGGCGCTGCAGAGGGGTCTGACTGGTTAGCCCCTTGTCGAGAGCCTCCAGGATCTTGTCCAGAGATGTGAATTCCTCTTCGCTGGGACCCTTTGCCAGTTTGTCATTAAGCTTGTCGAGATCACTGCGAAGCTTGATTTGCTGGTTTACGGTTGCGGTGTCCTGGCGGCCGATGCTGAGTGTTTCCAGTTGCGTTCGTATGCCGTTGGCCTGCTTGCGCATCGCATCAATATCATCGTGGTAGTCGCTGACCTTATCGCGTACCTGATAGATTATGGGCATTGCAGCATGTGACAGCATGCCGATGCGGTCGACTGCATCCTGTACCTGGGAAGTGATTTCAAGCTGGTCGTAAACGTTGATGAAATTCTGGAGTTCTTCATGTGCCAGGGTGAGTTTTTGATCTGTAAATTCATAGCCAGTTTTCGCAAAACGCTGGTCAATCAACTGACGTGAATCAGGCAGGATCAGGCAATGCTGCAGAAAACTATCGATCTTCGCCTTGTTCAAATAATTGACCTTGATGACTTTTTCACCGGGAACAGACTTCGCCTTCTTTCTGACAGCTGTCGTGCTGGCCGTGATCTTGTCTGCACTGTCGTCATCGGGTAGAAGATCGGGAAAGTAAACACCTATGCCTAAACGAATAACAATCCCTGCAATGATGACTATCAGCAGTGTTGTGAGTATGTTATTGCGGAAAAAACTGCCTGGATTGATGCCTTGTTCAGAAGCACCGCCATAGGTCTCTTCGATCTCATCTTCCATGCGCTGGTTTTCATCGCGCGCACGGTACCATTCGTTGTTCTCGAGTAAGTTCTGTCGAATATTACTGTTCTGGAACGCCTGCTTGACAGCATTCTCTGGTTTAGCCAGTGCATGCAGGATGCTGCTTTGCTGTGTGCTCTGGTCAGCGCTTTCTAATTCCTCGTCTTCTTCAATTTCTTCTTCGGGGGTGAATTCCTCATGCGGGTCATCCGGTTCATCAGCAAATGGTGCATCCAGGTAGCTTTCCTCGATGACTTCCACTTCGGCATCTTCAGGGAGGTTGAAATCGGCTGCGCCTGCTGAAGCATCCGTTTGATTGTGCAGAGCTTTGTCTTCTATATGACCAGTATAATCTTCGCTAAGGGATTCTTCCGGTGCGGGTTCAGGGAATGGCTCGGCGTATTCGCCGCCCATTAACTTGATTTCTAATGCTCTAACTTCGTCATCGTCATCGACATTGGCATCAATACCATCGTCAAGATCCAGATCAAAGTCGAAGTCATCGACAGGTGGTTTTGTTAATTTATCGTCCTCTACCAGAGACAGCCCATCAGTATCAGGAATGTCTGGTTTCTCCAGATCAGGCTCTTCCTGCGAGTGCTTGTCTTTATCGTCTGTCATGTAGGGTTATCTATGCACTCATTTCAGACTGAGGCTGATTGCCTGCGCACGACGCTTCCTGAGGGTATCCTGTATTTCAGGGCCGGTTCTGCCAGCATCAACAAGATCAGAGATGTCGACCTGGCTGGCTGCCTGATAAGCGCTGCGAAATATGTCGGCTTGTGGATATGCTTCATTTTCAAAGTTCAGTCGCCCGCGGCTGTCTGCTTCACATGCAGCCAGAAAGCCATTCAGACGTTCCGGTCGTCGGAATACGTCCAGTGCTTCAAGGACTTTAAGCAGCGTAGATGGTCGCAATTCTGCCGCACGATGACAATGAGTATGGTACAGACATACCAGTCGCGCCAGTTCCATATAGCGTTTTGGGGCGCTGAGTCGTTGGCATAACCGCTCTATCAGTTTGACACCACGCTCCTCATGGCCTGTGTGGCGCGGCAGAATGTCCGCGGCAGTGATACCTTTACCCAGGTCATGGCAAAGTGCAGCGAAGAGAACTTCCGGGTCAGTGCTCAGACGCGCGGCCATATCGACGACCATCATGGTATGTACGCCGGTGTCGATCTCAGGGTGGTGTTTTTCAGGCTGCGGCACACCGAACAGCCGGTCAATTTCAGGAAACAACGTGTTCAGTGCATCGCAATCACGCAGTGTCTCGAAGAAAACGGATGGCCGGTCTTCGCTTAGCGCATTGACCAGTTCATTCCAGACGCGCTCGGCGACCAGGCTGTCGACTTCACCTGCACTGACCATCTCTTTCAATAGCGTGAGTGTTTCTGGCGCAATGCTGAAGTCCTGTTCCGCATAACGTGTGGCATAGCGCGCGATCCGAAGCAATCTGACCGGATCCTCACTAAAGGCACGAGACACATGTCGCAGAATGCCATTTTCAAGGTCCCGTTGCCCATCGTAGGGGTCAATGACATTGCCGTTTTCATCCTGCGCCATCGCGTTGATGGTCAGATCACGACGGGCAAGATCCTGTTCCAGCGTGACATCGGGTGAGGTGTGAAAGACAAAGCCGTGGTAACCGCGACCGGATTTTCGCTCCGTGCGGGCCAGGGCGTACTCCTCTTTCGTGTCAGGGTGCAAAAAAACCGGAAAATCGCTGCCGACCGGACGATAACCCAGCTCAGTCATCTGCTCCGGTGTTGCTCCCGTTACAACCCAGTCACGGTCCTTTATCGGGACACCAAGCAGTTCATCACGAACAGCCCCGCCTACGAGGTAGATTTTCATCAGGCGCCGTATTGATCCCGATAACTCTGAATGGCGGCGAGTGTCTCAACCTGACCAGAGTCGGCATCCAGCAGTTCTACCAGGTCTGTCAGTGATGCGATACAGAGCACAGGAATACCATGTCGTTCGTGCACCTGCTGCAGAGCGGATTGTTTGCTGTCTGAGGCCCGCTCCTGGCGGTCCAGTGCGATGATAATGCCGGCAGGCGTTGCACTATGCTGGTCAATCAGGTCGATCGAGTACCCCACCGACAGGCCTGCCGAGATTACGTCATCGATGATCAGCACACGTCCAGATAGCGGCGCGCCGACGATCATGCCGCCTTCACCGTGATCCTTGGCCTCCTTGCGATCAAAGGACCAGGGCACATCACAGTCATGATGCTCGGCCAGTGCAATAGCCGTTGCGGCGGCCAGCGGGATGCCTTTGTAGGCCGGTCCGAATATCATATCGAATTCGATGCCCGAATCGATGATAGCCTGCGCATAGTACTGCCCAAGCCGGGCCAGGCCTTTGCCGGTATTGAAAATGCCGGTATTGAAAAAATAGGGGCTGACGCGCCCGGATTTCAGTGTGAAACTGCCAAAACGCAGTACGCCGGTTTCAATGGCAAATTCGAGAAAAGCCTTCTTGTAGTCCTGCATTCAGTATGCCTGTAGGAAGTTATGTATTCCGGTGCATTTTATCGCTATCATCAAGCGATTAAAAAGGGCGATCCCATTTGCAGCCGATGTAATTGCTGGACGGGAATTCTATCAAACATGTGCGCAAGCAAATCGGTAAGATTTTTCAGGACACGCTGTGAATACAGCCATGTAAGCTCGGCGTCCGCGTCTGCCGCACATGGATGTGCAAATGCCGTGATTGCATGGATGCAATGGAACGGCCCTGCGGACGACGGTCCTGAAAAACCTTCCCGACTTGCTCACGCACGTCTAAGCTGATATTTCATAACTGCAACTATATCAGCTGGTAAAAATATATTGCGTAGTGAAGGATTTCGGGGTGCGTTTTCCAGCAGCGTCTTCTGCAGGGACGCAGAAGCCGAGACTACATGGACGTATTCACGTCGTCTGCTGGAAAACGCACCCCGGAAGCCTGAACGATGCCAGCATACTGAATAGATACTGATGACCCAATATTTTATCCGGCGCTTCCTGCTCGTCATCCCCACCTTCATTGGAATCACGATCCTGGTGTTCATGGTGACACGTTTTGTTCCGGGCGGTCCCATCGAGCGCATGATTGCCGAAGCCCAGCAGGCATCGGCCGAGACCGCAGTGCGGACAGGTTCGGGGGTTGGTGCTGCGACGCTGGATGAAGATCAGATAAAGCAACTGGAAGAGTACTATGGTTTCGACAAACCTGTACTGGTCAGCTACTGGCAATGGCTGAAAAAGGTCGTGCAGCTCGACCTGGGGCTGTCGACACGCTATAGCGACCCCGTCTGGGATACCATCAAGGAGCGGCTGCCGGTTTCCGCGTTTTACGGCATCATGACGATGCTGATCACTTACCTAATCTCCATCCCGCTCGGGTATTACAAGGCGATCAAGCACAATTCCCATTTCGATCACATCTCGTCTGTGCTTGTGTTTATTGGTTACGCCATTCCGGCCTACGTGGTTGGTATAATCCTGCTGGTCGTATTCGCCTCCAACCTCGAATGGTTTCCCATGGGCGGATTTTATGGAGAAGAGTTCGAGGACATGGACTCGTGGTGGGAGAAGACGAAGGACATTTTCTATCACGCGGCACTGCCGCTGACTGCCTATGTGGTGGGCAGCTTTGCAGTGATGACATTCATGATGAAGAACTCGCTGATGGACAACCTGGCGGCTGACTATGTGCGAACAGCAATCGCCAAGGGCATTCCATTTCGTCAGGCGGTCCGTCGCCATGCCTTGCGCAACAGCCTGATTCCCCTTGCCACTCACTTTGGCAACAATATTTCATTCATCATCGCCGGTTCGTTTCTGATCGAGAAGATCTTCAATATCGATGGACTTGGCCTGTTGGGTTACGAATCGATCATCGAGCGGGACTATCCCATTGTTCTTGGTGTGCTTGTGATTTCGTCTCTGCTGCAGTTGTTTGGCAATATCCTTTCAGATGTCTGCGTTGCCATGGTGGATCCGCGGGTGCAGTTCAAATGATAGAGCGGCTGAAGTTCTTCCATTTCAACCCGCTGACGCATCGCAAGATCCGTCGTTTCAAGTCGATCAGGCGAGGGTATTACTCGTTCATCATTTTCAGTGCATTGCTGTTGATGTCGGTGTTTGCCGAGACATTGGTAAATTCCCGTGCACTGATCGTCAATTATGACGGTGAATGGCATTTCCCCACCTATGGGGCAATCATCCCGGGTAATACGTTTGGTCTGGGCTATCAGTACGAGACCAACTACCGGGATCTGCGCGATCGCATTCGTGAGGACGGGACGCCCGGTTTTGTGATCATGCCTCCAGTGCCATGGAACCCCTACGAGAACGATCTGCGCGAAGGTGCCTACCCACCGTTTCCACCCACCGCAGATGATCAGCACTATCTTGGCACGGATACCATTGGGCGTGATGTCCTGTCACGCCTGGTTTACGGCTTCCGTACGGCCATTGCCTTCTCGCTGATTCTGTTGATAAGCAGTTATCTGATAGGCGTCAGTATAGGTGCTGCAATGGGCTATTTTGGCGGCCTGTTTGACCTGCTGTTCCAGCGCATTATCGAGATCTGGTCAAATATCCCGTTCCTGTATGTCATCATGATTATTTCCTCGATAATGATCCCGAACTTCATGATGCTGGTAGTTATTGTATTGATCTTTGGGTGGATACAAATGACCTGGTACATGCGTACGGCAACCTACAAGGAAAAGGCACGTGAGTATGCCATGGCAGCGCGCGCCATGGGTGCATCCAACTCGCGTGTAATCTTCAACCACATACTGCCAAATACGGTATCCATTATCGTGACCTTCATCCCGTTTTCTATTGCCAGTGGCATCATTACATTGACGTCACTTGATTATCTGGGATTCGGGCTCCCGCCGCCGACGCCCAGTTGGGGGGAACTGCTGGCCCAGGGCTCAAGCAACCTCGAGTCCATCTGGATTGTGTCATCCGTGATAGTTGCCATGACTTTGATACTGGTCATGGTGACATTCATGGGCGAAGCGGTCCGGGAAGCGTTTGATCCGAAAAAACACACAACCTATGAGTAAACTAATGAGCAGAATAATAAAGCTGTTACTGATTAGCCTGGTGTATGCCAATACGGCCTGTGCGACTGAAAAGTTGCCAGACAATATCAAATGGCTGACTAATGATAAGGATCCTGTCTTCGCATCACCGGATGCGAAGAAGGGCGGTACGCTGCACTCAATGATGCTCAGCTTTCCATTGACCATGCGTTACGTTGGCCCGGATTCCAACGGAGGCTTTCGCTCGCCCATTCTCGGCAATAACTTCTACCCGGTAGCCGTGCACCCCAACACTTTAAAAATGATCCCTGTCATTGCGACGCACTGGGCCTACAGCGATGACAACAAGACCATGTACTTCCGCATCAATCCAAAGGCGCGCTGGTCGGACGGTAAACCGGTAACAGCGCAGGACTTCGCTTTTTCCCTGGAGTTCTACCGTTCCAAAGACATCATCGCGCCTTGGTACAACACGTTTTACAATGACGAAATCGATCGCGTCGATGTCTATGACGACCTGACCTATTCCGTCACCAGTACCAAATCACGGCCGCGAGACGAACTGCATTCCTACGTTGGTTTCATACCGACTCCGCGGCATTTCTACCAGGACATGAGTGACTTCGTGCGTAAATACAACTGGAAGGTGGCGCCTACTACCGGTCCGTACAAGATTACCGAAGTGAAGAAAGGCAAGCATATCGTCTTCTCACGCAAGAAGGACTGGTGGGCAAAAGACCTCAAGTATTTCAAAAACCGTTTCAATGTTGACAAGGTCAAGTACACGGTGATCCGTGATATCAATCTCGCCTGGGAATATTTCAAGAAGGGCAAAGTCGATGTCTTTGCTGCTACTCTGCCTCTGTACTGGCATGAGAAGGCCACCGGCCCGATCTTCGATAAAGGCTATGTAAACAAGCTGTGGTTCTATACCGATGCCCCGCAGGGGTCTACAGGACTGTGGCTGAATATGGACAACCCGATTCTCGCTGATCGCAATGTTCGACTTGGCATCGCCCATGCCATGAACATTGACAAGGTCATTGATCAGGTTCTGCGTGGTGACTACCAGCGCAAGCAAAATTTTAGCAGTGGCTTCGGTGTTTATACCGATAAGGACATTCGCGCCCGTGCCTATGATCTCGATAAGGCGAATCAGTATTTCGATGCGGCAGGCTGGAACGAGTGGGGCAAGGATGGCATTCGAGTCAAAGATGGCAAGCGCCTTTCTCTGGCAATTACCTACGGTTCGGATACGCATACACCGAGATTGGTGGTACTCAAGGAGGAATTTAAAAAGGCCGGCGTGGAGATAAATCTGCGTCTGCTGGATTCGGCCGCGTCATTCAAGTCGGTGCTCGAGAAGAAGCATGACATCTGGTGGGGAGCGCTGATCGGCGGTCGCTGGCCGCAATACTGGGGTCAATTCCATTCTGTCAATGCGCATAAGCCGCAGACTAACAATTTCACCAATACCGACGACAAAGAACTGGATAAGCTTATCGAGGCCTACCGTTCTGCCGTTTCGACTAATAAGCGCGCAAGTCTGGCCCGGGAGATCCAGGGCATCATCTTCGAACAGGGTGCCTGGATACCAACCTATGAAGTTCCGTACGAGCGTATCGTCTACTGGCGCTGGGTCAGTCTGCCGGATACACCGGGTACGCGAGTAGGTGGCCCGGGTGTATTCCCGTTCGACTACGACGGTGCCTTCGATGTGTCGGACGGCGGTCTGTACTGGATCGACAAAGACATCAAGGAAGAAACACGTAAAGCGATGAAGGCCGGTAAAAGCTTTTCACCGGTGATGCATATCGACACTACCTTCAAGGTTGGTGACTGAATGAGCGATCTGCTCCTGCAGGTAGACGGTCTGGCGACCGAGTTCACGACGGAACAGGGTCAGGCCCGCGCTGTGGACGATGTCAGTTTTGAGCTGGCGGCGGAGGAAACGCTTGGTATCGTCGGTGAATCAGGCTGTGGCAAGAGCGTTACTGCACTGTCAATTATGCGGCTGCTGCCAAAACCAGCCGGCAGGATTGCCAATGGCGCTGTCGTGTTTCGGGGTCAGGATCTGACTGGGCTGCCGCCAGAGGCCATGCATAAAATCCGCGGCAAACGTATCGCGATGATTTTTCAGGAACCGATGACTGCTTTGAACCCGGTCTATCGCATCGGCCGCCAGCTTGGCGAGACGCTGGAGTTGCATCACCCTGACATGGACAAGGCTGCAGTACGCAGTGCTTCACTGGAGATACTCGCAAAAGTCGGTATCCCTGCACCGGAACGGCGGCTGAAAGAGTATCCGCACCAGCTGTCAGGCGGTATGCGACAGCGCGTTATGATCGCCATCGCATTGTCATGCCAGCCCGATATCCTGATTGCCGATGAACCGACCACAGCTCTGGACGTGACCATCCAGGCCCAGATATTGAAACTGATGAAGGATCTGCAGCAGGAAACCGGCATGGCCATCCTGTTCATCACACACGATCTGGGCGTCATTGCGGAATTATGTGATCGCGTGCTGGTCATGTACGGCGGAAGGGTTGTTGAAGAAGCCGCTGTTGAAGCCCTGTTTGCTGCACCTCGCCACCCTTATACGAAAGGCCTGTTAGAGGCTATCCCAAGACTCGATAAACCGGCACGGGAGATGCTTGATACTATCCCGGGCATGGTGCCTTCTCTGCACGATTTCCCCCCGGGCTGCCGTTTCCAGAACCGCTGCGGCTATGTGGAAGATCAATGCCGTCAACAAATACCGTTGCTGGAAAATATCAATGGCAATCACAAGGTGCGCTGCTTCCGGCATGGAGTGCTGAATGGCTGAGCCCTCATTATTACAGGTATCTGATCTGACTATGCATTTTCCCGTCCATGGCGGTGTGTTTTATCGCCAGATCGCGAAGGTACATGCGGTCGATGGGGTCAGCTTCGATATTAATGCCAGCCAGACACTGGGACTGGTGGGCGAGTCGGGCTGTGGTAAAAGCACTATCGGCCGCGCATTGCTGAGGCTGCATGAACCGACGGGTGGCCAGGTTTCTTTCCAGGGGCGAGATGTGCTGGATCTGTCCGGCAGCGGTCTGCGCGGCTTGCGTGCGGACATGCAGATGATTTTTCAGGACCCGTTCGAGTCGCTCAATCCGCGTCATACAGTCGGTGACATCATCAGCGAGCCGTTCATCATCCACAAGCGTGGAGATGCAGAATTCCGGCACCGCCGTGTCGGTGAGTTGCTGGAACGCGTCGGGCTGCCTGCTGATGCCGTGGACAAATATCCGCACGAATTCTCCGGCGGCCAGCGCCAGCGTATCGGCATCGCCCGTGCCATCGCTCTCGAACCCCGTCTGATCATTTGCGATGAGCCGGTCTCGGCACTGGATGTGTCGATTCAGTCCCAGATTCTCAATCTGCTGCTGGACCTGCAGAACGAGATGGGCATCGCTTACCTGTTCATCGCGCATGACCTCGCAGTCGTCAAACATATATCCGATCGCGTGGCTGTCATGTACCTGGGCCGTATCGTCGAGATCGCAGACAGCGAGAGCATCTACAAAAGCCCGTTACACCCGTATACACAGGCGCTGATCAGTTCCATCCCAATCGCCGATCCAACACTGCGTCAGCAGTTCAAACCGCTGTCCGGAGAAGTGCCGTCGCCAATGAATCCACCCCCACACTGCCGTTTTGTCGATCGCTGCCCGCATGCTGCCGACATTTGCAGGACGGAAACACCCACTCTTAAGCCACTCGAAGGTGGGGATGACAAGCATGCAGTGGCCTGTCATTTTGCTGGGCTCTCTAATTAACACATGTAGCAACTATTCAGATGGGAAACTATTTTGCTTAGTGAAGGCCCCACTAGTTACCGTGCATCTTCACCAGGAGTATTTCGTCAATGCGCATCATCACCATCAACACCAACGGCATCCGTGCAGCTGGCCGCAAAGGCTTTTATGACTGGATGCTGCGCCAGCAAGCAGATGTCGTCTGCATACAGGAAACCAAGGCGCAGGAACATCAGCTCACTGATCGCCTTTACCACCCACCGAGCCGTCATGTGTTTTTCCACGATGCAGAGAAAAAAGGTTATTCAGGCGTCGCCCTGTATTGCCGACAGCAGCCGGACCGGGTGGTATACGGTTTAGGTTGGCCAGACATCGATTCCGAAGGCCGCTTTATTCAGGCCGATTACGGCAAGCTCAGCATCATCTCGCTGTACATGCCGTCAGGCTCCAGCAAGGAAGAGCGTCAGGCGGTCAAATACGACATGATGGAGCGCTTAAAGCCGCTGCTGCTGGACATGCGCAGGGATGGACGTGAATACCTGATTTGCGGCGACTGGAATATTGCCCACAGGCAGATCGATCTGAAGAACTGGCGCAGCAACCAGAAAAATTCCGGATTTCTGCCGGATGAACGCGCCTGGATGGACTGGCTGATCGATGAAGCGGGCTACGTTGACGTGTTCAGGCAGCTGGAACCGGGGGAAGACCAGTACACATGGTGGTCTAACCGTGGCCGAGCCTGGGACAACAACGTCGGGTGGCGTATCGACTACCAGATCGCAACACCCGGCATTGCAGCAACCGCAACATCGACATCAATCTACAAGCGAAATCGATTTTCTGACCACTCGCCGCTCATTATCGACTATGAATATGATATAAGTGATTAGGGGGGGTAGTGGATGAGGGTGTAGTCATATGAAAAAACTGAATCTACACGTATTAATATCTTTTGCATGTGCAGCAGCTCTCGTTATTTCCCCGGCGCTTGCACAAAGCATAGCCATCATCGATTCTGGAGTTCGACCCGTACCCAGCCTGGCAGGTCGTATAGATCAGGGTGTCGATTTTGTCGATGGCGCTCTGCCGGCTCTGGATACTACCTCCGTACGTCATGGAACCACTGTCTCACAGATTGCAGCCAGCATAGATGCAAGAAACCGGATTTTACCTGTCCGGGTGCTCGATGGGGCAGGAGTCACATCGGCCTCCAGATTGATACAGGGTGTCAATTATGCGGCACGCAGTCAGGCGCGGGTGTTGAACCTGAGCATTGGCGACCCTACTAATACCTTTGATCAGTCCATTGCGACCTCGCTGCGGTCGGCGGCTGGAGCTGGAAAATTGCTGGTATTCGCGGCTGGAAATGAAGGACGGAAAACACCTTCCTTCCCGGCCAGTCTGGCTCGCTTTCTCGCAGGAGCTGGCCTGGCAGTCGGCGCACTGGATCGCAGCGGTGATATCGCTCATTACAGTAATCGGGCAGGTGCTGCGAAGGACGTCTACCTGCTGGCGCCCGGGTTCAGTCGTTTCTCCAATCATGTTGGCACATCATTTGCGGCACCTTATGTATCGGGTACAGCAGCGTCGATCTTGAGTCAGAACCCGAATCTCAGTGCAGCACAGGTCTCTGAGATTATCCTGCGAACTGCGATAGATATGGGTGCGCCGGGTGTCGATGCGATCTACGGTCATGGCAAGCTGAACCGGGGTGCGGCGCTATCGGCACAGGGTACAGTTTCAGTTGCATCAGATTCCGGGAGCTCAGGTGCGGCAGTGGCTGCAATCGCCATTGGTGGCGGAATTGCTGCTGCGATTTACAGCAAGAAGAAAAATCTTGAAGAGACTTTGGTCCTCGATGAATACAACCGCCCCTATATCGTAGATCTGGGAGAAATGATTGAGGTCCGTGACGACAGTCTGGGGCTTGACGGTCTGATGCAGTCACTGAAACGCCGCACCGAATATTCTGATTTGGCGATCACTGACGAGCTTACTCTGGGTGTTTGGTACGGCGAGGATGAACTGCAGCGCTTCGAGCGCGAGACTACTGGTCAGCTCGACAGCTACGAGCAGGACTGGTCGCTGTCCCTGCAACAGGGCGGACAGACCGGTGCCTACTATGCGTTGAACATGAATCTCGATCCGCGCCAGTTCTTTGGTGCAGCGGACGAGATCAGCCCGTTTGCAGTGTTCGACCGGCGCAGCCTGACCGCTCCCTATGCCGGTTTCGCTGCCAGCGGCAATATGGCGCTGACCGGCTACCGCACTGACAGCGGCCAGGATTTGCGTCTTGGCCTGATCAGCATGGACGATGACAAAGATTATGGTGTTTCCAGTCGCTCCATGTTGTTTGAGGGCATTATGCGTCCACACCCTCGCCTGAAGCTGGGCGTGCAGGTGTCCGCTTTGTCCGAACAGGGTAGCCTGTTCGGCAGTTCGTCAGGTGGAGCATTAAGTGTCGACAATGCCGAGACATTGGCTACTGGTTTGCTGGCAGGATTCAAACTGACACCGCGCCTTTCCTTGCAGATGCTGTATAGCCAGGGCTTTACGTGGGTGGATGACAGCAATAAGAGTCTATTGGGTGATTTCAGCGGCCTGCATAGTGACAGTTATGCTGTTGGGCTGCAGGGCAGGGGCATGTTGACAGGCAGCGATAGTTTTGGGGTATCGGTCTCCCGGCCGCTGCATGTCAATACAGGCAGTCTGAATATGAGCGTACCGGGAGATATAAATGTATATACTGGTGATGTGTCATTCGATTCCGAGACCATCGACCTGGGTGGTGTTCAGCGCGAAACGGATCTGGAACTTGGCTACCATCTGTCGATGGGTAAACAGACAGGCTTTGCCAGCTATTTACGCTATCGTCATGACCCGACTGGAGTACTCAGTGAGAGTGGCAATGGGCGTTATGGTGTGATGATGAGTGTGTCGTCCAGGTTCTAGCACTACATCTATTCTCGCCGTGAGGGCGCGCCTCCCACAACACACCTCATAAGCAACAATGGCGGCAGCTTTTTTGTGGGAGGCGCGCCCTCGCGGCGAATCAATGTTTAGTCCTTTGCAGCCATCAACTTATCCAGCTCATCCTTAAGTTTCGGAAGTATCTCATCGTAGCTGTATCGTCCCAGCGTCTCCGTACCTTTCTTCAGTGTCACTGCACGAGGACCGCACCAGAGGCCAAGATCGGCATCGTCGGTTTCACCCGGCCCATTGACACGACAGCCCATGACGGCGATCGTGGCGGGAAAATCCTTTGCGTAGCGCGTCATCTTGCGAACATCCTGGGCAAGATCTATGAAGGCCTCGTTCTCAACCCTTGAGCAACTCGGGCAGCTGATAATGTTGAGGTGGTCGAGATCGAAGGCCACCACACTGCGCACACGACCGGCAGCAATATCGGACAGGATTTCGTTGCCTGCGCTTATTTCTTCCGGCTTACGGTCATTCGGCAGCGTCAGTGAAACACGGATAGTATCGCCGATGCCCTGACTCACCAGTTGTTCGAAGGCGATACGTGTTTTGATGATGCCTTCAGGCGGCAGGCCGGCTTCGGTAACCCCCAGGTGCAGCGGGATATCGGGGCGCTGCTCCGCGAAGCGGCGGTTGGCTTCAATGACCTTGCCGGGGTCAGAGTCTTTCAGTGAGACGACGTAGCGTTCAAAACCGATGCTGTCGAGAAACTCGCAGTGCTCCAGCGCGCTTGCCAGCATAGGTGAAATGGAATCCTCTGCTGGAAACTGATTTTTTTTGTCCGGGTCGACTGATCCGGCATTGACGCCGACGCGTATGGCACAATCGTTTTTAACTGCAATATCGACCAGGTAGCGAACCTTGTCCTGCCAGGGTTTCTGGCGCTCATGATGATACAGGTGGCCGGGGTTATAGCGGATCTTTTGCACCAGCGGTGCGACCAGTTCGGCCATGCGGTAGTTTTCCTGCAGATCGACAGACAAATTGGCTTCAGTTGCTGCGCGGATCACTTCCAGCGCTGCAGCATCCTTGCGGTTATCGACAGCGATTCTTACGATGCCTGCACCGGCTTCATGCAGTGCATTGGTCTGCCGGGTTGTTGCGTCTGTGTCCTGTGTGCGGGTGGCGCACATGCTCTGCACAACGATGGGATTATGGTCGCCAATAATGACACTGCCGACGGCCACAGCACGGGTTGGGTTGCGGGGTAGATCCATGAATTGAGTACCTGGTGTGAAGGCTCAACAGGCTAATGAATCAGTGCCCTGACTGCAAGTTTTTCAAACTTTCCGGTTTGGATTCTCACTAGCTAGATGGCTGCGAGCCGGTGTATGCTCGTGTGGTGAAATAGCAACCCGCCACACCGGCGAAGGCCGGTGTCCACAGGCGAGCAACTGGATTCCGGCGTCCGCCGGAATGACGAGTTTTTCCGACAAGCTCGGACTATTAACACCCGGAGTTTCAAGAGAACTTAATATGCTGGAAATCATAGTTAAATTGCTGATCAGTTACTTGCTTGGTTCCCTGATGGGTGGCCTGGTTTTGGGCAAAGTACTGGGCGGTACAGACCTGCGCACGGTCGGCAGCGAAAGCGCCGGCGCCACCAACGCATTGCGTACTCACGGCAAGGGCTTTGCTGCCGGTGTCTTTGCAATCGACATTCTCAAGGGGTTTGCTGCCGTCACTGTGGTAGCAGGCTTCGTCTGGCCGGGCGGCAGCACTGAATTAATATCACCACTTGCACTGTCCGCCGCCTGTGGTGTCGCAGCGGTGCTCGGGCATCTTTATCCTGTTTTCTTTGGCTTTCGCGGTGGTAAAGGTGTAGCAACGCTGCTGGGGACTATGCTCGGGTTATCACCGCTGATACTCGGACTTTCCCTGGTTGCCTGGGTCATCATCCTGCTGACGTCAGGTTATGTCGGACTTGCTTCCATCGGTGCAGGCGTAGCCGCTGCACTGGTCGCGATATTCTGGTCACCAGGCAGTTTGACTTCGCCCATTAGCCTGTTTTGCCTGCTAATGGCTGCCCTCGTTATTTATACACATCGCGCTAATATTCAGCGGTTGAGGGAAGGTTCAGAATACAAGTTTGATGTGTGGGGCCGATTTAGGAAATAATTGCCGCGGGGGCGCGCCCCCCACAACGCACCCCATAAGAACAACGGTGGCAACTTTTGTGGGAGGTGCGCCCCCGCGGCGATAAAAAAAGCCGGTGAGTTTCACCGGCTTTTTTCATGTTTCTATGTGGCGCTGATTACTGTGCCTGCGAAACCATATAGTCCACAGCAGTTTTTACATCATCATCGCTGAGTTGCATTGCACCACCTTTTGGAGGCATGGCGCCTTTGCCATTAATGACACTGGCATAAAGAGCATCCGCGCCCAGAGCAAT